>ERZ773072.90-NODE-90-length-51282-cov-24.291370_pt1 | contig 51282 bp, 53 predicted proteins | sample MGYA00580617_ERZ773072 | MGnify/ENA primary metagenome ERZ773072 (study PRJEB29015, sample SAMEA2737970) | human oral metagenome | biome: human oral; feature: human-associated habitat; material: dental | place: China | collected 2122 ...
TCCCCTTCGCGCTCTTCCCTATCGATCCAGGCGTTTTCCACACGGGCGGCGAGCGCCGGAGAACACAGCTGAAAGTCGATGCGCATCCCCTCATTCTTCGAGAACCGCCCGGCCTGGTAATCCCAGTAGGTGTACTCGCCCTGAGTGTAAGGGCGCACCGCATCGACGAGCCCTTCATCATTGAGCAGAGCATAGAACGCCTCGCGTTCGGGGGCTGACACATGGGTGAGGTCGTTCTCGCGGAAGAAGTCGATATCCCACACGTCGGTATCTTCGGGCGCCACATTCCAGTCGCCGACGAGCGCAAACTGTGCGGCGGGGTCGGTGTGCAGCCAGCCGTTGACGTTGGTGCGCAGCTGGCGCATCCACTCCATTTTGTACGCCATGTGCGGGTCGGTGAGTCCACGCCCGTTCGGCACGTATAGGCTCCAGATGCGCACGCCGTTGCAGGTGGCGCCGATGGCTCGCGCCTCAATTTCGGCGGGGTCTCCGGGTTTTCCGAAGGCGGGCTGGTTCGGGAAGGTGCGTTCGACGCTGTCGAGCCCCACGCGGGATGCGATTGCTACCCCATTCCACTGGTTCAGCCCGTAATGCGCCACCTCGTATCCCAGGAATTCAAAGAGCTCGAAGGGGAAGGTTTCGTCCTTGGTTTTGGTTTCCTGCAGGGCGAGCACATCGACCTCGGTTTTATCGAGCCAGTCCTCGATGCGGTCGGCGCGGGCGCGAATGGAGTTCACGTTCCAGGTAGCAATCTTCATGTACTCCAGCTTACCGTGTGAGCCCTGCCAGGCAACGGTGAAAGTTTCGCCGGTAAATGACTCGGATCTGACGAGCCGCGCACCGCCCTTCCGAAGCTGGAGCGGAGAGCACTCTTTACACAGCATATTGGAAAAAACGGCTGTTTCTTCCAATATGCCCCTGCGCAAAGGCCTGTAAATGGAAAAATCCGCTATTTTTTCCATTGAGGGACACTCGATGGCCTCGGCTGGCGCATCACAACCTGCAAAGTATCGCACTCTCAAGAGCATTTTTCGTGAACGCGGACAAGCTGCCGCGAGCACTGAACTCGCCCGACGCCTCGAAGGCTACTCCACTTACACTGCGGACTTTATGGTGGGCGATCATCAGAGCTCTTCTACGTTGCTACCACTGACATCGTTGATGCCCAGCAACGCATCCTACAACGCGAACGTGACATTGACGCTCTTCTGCGTGTGCTCCCCTGTTAGACTTCCAAATTATTTTTGTGGTATTAAATCAGCAATCTCACGCTCGATATCGTCAAGAGTTTGGCGCAATTCTTCCTGAATATCCGCAGGGTTTATGTAACTAGGATAGATAATTTCTTGCGCAGCCAATCCGTCAAGCACCCAGTGTAACCGACGTGCCAGTTGTGCACGGCGTAATTTATCAAGGACGCGATGCACGTCCAAAGCTTCGAGCGAAGCCTCACAGACCTTAGCGATTTCTTGCCCTTCCTCTAGGCGACCTGTTGGTCGAGCACGTTCAAGACGGCCTAACTCCGCATAGGCAACGATCTCCCGTTTACGCATAGCATCAAGCGGAAGAAGCTGTTCACAGGCTTGCTCCACACGCTGCCGTACCGTAAGTTTTTCATCTTGGGCAATAGCTGAAATACGATTTCCGATTTGTCGCGTCAGGTAGCTTGAGACGTAACGCAGAAGTTCATCATGCACAGGGAAATAGTGCCGGATTGATCCAGCTGAATACCCAGAATAGTCGGCGACAGCTCGAACACTGGCGTTCATCAGACCATCACGAGCAATGAGTTCAAAGGTAGCTTGCGCAATGTCATCTCGACGCTGCTGATGATCAACATTTTTCGGCACATGTCTATCTTACGTCTTCCGTCTAAACTGTATGCTAATTTTAATAACACAGTCGTACTAAAACCATCACTCTGCTCTTAGGAGGTTGCTCTTGTTTTTCATGACACTTCTCAGTTTGGCTCTTCTTGATTCCCTTAGCACAGGAACACTAGTTATACCGCTTATTTTTCTGGCGCAACCACGATTTCAGGTACGCACACTAGCCCTTTATTGCTTCACGTTAGGGCTGTTCTACACGGCACTCGGCACCCTTCTTCTACTTGGTGTAGAAGCTATCACTTGGAACCATCCTATCTTTTCGTCCCAAGGACGCTACTGGATTCAGCTGATTCTGGGGGCTATCCTCTTCGCATACGGTGTCCTCTCACCCAGCCCTGACAGCCGCGCCAGCGAAATAAAATGGCGCACCCGTCTCGAAAAAGTCACCAATCCGCGCGCAGCAATCTTTATCGCGCTTCTCGCTGGGGTTCTCGAAGCTGCAACTATGCTCCCTTACCTTGCCGCCATCAGCATGCTTAACACCTGGGATTCCACTATTATCACTAAGCTCATAGTGCTGATGGGTTATTGCCTCATAATGTTCATCCCTGCTGTTACTCTCTTGGTAATACGCCGTCTTGCTTCATCATGGATCACACCTAAGCTTGACCATTTTGTTAGCTTAGCAACCCGTAACGCCGATGGAGCCATACTATGGATAGCTGCAATTATCGGTTTTCTCATGGCAAGGCAGGCGTATACAGAGATTTTTTGACCTCCGCCCATATATTTCTAGGAGCTATCGTGTAAACCGCCGGCACTGCTGCCGTCATAAATTACCCAGACTAACCGCATATCGGGCCACAAGCCCTACCCCTGAGTAAGCTATGTCAGCCGGTGCGCATCCGGGTGAATATTAACGTGAATAGCGGCAGGAATAATATGCGCGCATATATGCGACGCGGACGGGGCCGGGTCGCCGTCAACCTCCACAGGCTGAGGCTCGTCCAGCATCTCAAGCTCAACCTTGTGCCCCACAAAATGGCGGATCATCGGCATTTCTACACGCGGTGCCCCCAGCAGGGTACGGCGCATAACCTTTGCGGTGAGCAGCCCCCACTCCAGCACCGTGCGCGGGGACGCCACAATCACCTCAAGGTTACCGTCGTCCAAATCGGTCATATCGGTCAGCTGCAGCCCACCCTGAAGCCGCCCGCAGTTAGCGATCAGTACCGACCGCACGCGGGTTTCAATCACTGGCTCATCATCCATTTTTAGCCGCACCATATGCGAATGCCCCATCATATGCCGCAGCCCCGTGCGCACATAGGCGAGCCACCCAATACGAGCTTTAAGCTCCTCAGTGGTATCGTTCATCACCAGCGCGTCAAACCCGGCACCACTCATAACAAAGAACGTATGTTCGGTTTTTTCGTCGCTGCCGGGGTCGGTCACCATCCTAATAGCATCTACCGGCTGCTGCACCCCGTTAAGCGCAATATTAACGCAGGAGGCGACATCACCCACCGGCAGGTACAGGTTGCGGGCGAGCAAGTTACCGGTGCCCAACGGGATAATACCAAGAGTCGCCTGCGACCCCTGCAACGCCGTGGCTACGGCACGAACCGTCCCGTCTCCGCCAACGGCGATCACGGTATCCGCGCCTTCAGCCAGTACCTCACGGGCGGCTTCCCCACCGGGCTCGTCAATGCGGGTAGTGCGGGTAATAGGTGCGGGCCAGCCGTTCGCTCTAATGGTGCGTTCAATAATGCCAACAGCGGCGGTAGCCCCGCCCTTACTTGGGTTGTACACCACGCCCACGCGACGCATATCGCCGGTGGGGATTGTTCGCCAGATACCAAGCGGGGCCACAATTTTCTGCGCGTGCGAACGGGCACGCGCCACCAGCGCAGCCGTTGTTGCAGCTAAGGCTGATGCGCCAATAAGTTTAGAACGCGAAATGGGCATACTTTAAGAGTAACGCTTTTTAGGAACCTAAACGCACACTAGAAGCTGAAATAACACTGTACGGTAAAGTTAGTACTGCCCTCTTCGCAGGGTGAGTCCGCAGCACGCAATAGTAGATACATCCCTGCGTTGACTCCCGGGGCGGAGAGGGGTGGGAAGGGATGTTTTTCTATGAATTCATAGAAACGACCCAAGCGATCCCGGTAAGTCTTATCCTTACCAATGGATCAGCTCAGGTCGTTTTCATCATCTATAACACTATCAAGCATATCCGTAATATCTTGAGTTAGTGTTACCCGCCGGGAAGGGGTTGGCGGGTCAGAGAGCCAGCCCCTTCCGCTTTATGCGGAAAGCAATAGTAGATGTACCCCATGCTAGAGCATGCTGATATGCACGGTCAATGGCCCCTTACCGTCTATCCTCTATCTCATACAAAGCCCATCACATACTTTTAGGTAAAGTTAGTACTGCCCTCTTCCCGGGGTGCGCCGCAGCACCTCCATTTCAGTAATATCCCCATGTTAACACACCGCTCTTGGGCTGCTGGTGGGTTCCCACACGATGAAACGGCAGGCTTAGCAACTCGGCGAAGCATCCGTTTTTACACCACAGGAATAACCTCAGCGCCGCCCATATACGGACGCAGTGCCTCAGGAATACGTACCGAGCCGTCAGGCTGCTGGTGGGTCTCCAGAATCGCCACAACCCAACGGGTAGTCGCCAGGGTGCCGTTGAGAGTTGCGACCGCGCGGGTGCGCCCCTTACGCACATTGCCCGCATCGTCCACGGTGTCTGCGGTGCGTTCGCGTATGTTCAGGCGGCGTGCCTGGTAGGTGGTGCAGTTCGAGGTCGAGGTCAGCTCGCGGTAGGTGTCCTGGGTGGGAACCCACGCCTCACAGTCGAATTTGCGTGCGGCAGAGGTGCCCAGGTCCCCTGCGGCGGTATCAATTACGCGATACGCGAGGCCGCATTTTTGCAGCATTTCTTCTTCGAGGGCGCGCATCTGCTCGTGTATTTCTTCCGCCTGCTCCACCTGGCAGTAGACGAACATTTCGGCCTTGTTGAACTGGTGCACGCGAATGATACCGCGGGTGTCTTTACCTGCGGCACCGGCTTCACGGCGGTAGCAGGATGACCAGCCCAGGTACTTCTTGGGTCCGTCGCTAAGGTCGAGTATTTCGTCCATATGGTAGCCCGCAAGCGCCACCTCCGAGGTGCCGACCAGGTACAGGTCGTCACGTTCGAGGCGGTATATTTCGTCGTCGTGTTTGACGTTGAACCCGGTTCCGTTCATGATTTCGGGGCGCACGAGGGTGGGGGTTGTCATCATGGTGAAGCCGTTGGCCGTTGCCAGATCGAGCGCCATCCACATGAGCGCCTGCTCCAGACGGGCAACCTGCCCTTTGAGGAAGTAAAAGCGCGAGCCGGAGACCTTGGCGCCGCGTGCCATGTCGATGCCGCCGACGAGTTCGCCTATTTCCAGGTGGTCGCGCGGTTCAAAACCTTCTGCGGCGAAATCGCGGGGGGTGCCGACTTCTTTGAGCACCACAAAGTCATCTTCGCCGCCGGTGGGTACGCCGTCGATAATCAGGTTTTCGATGGAGCTTAGCAGCTCTTCGTATTCGGCGGTTTTCGCCTCAGATTCCGCTTTTGCCTCTGCGACTCGGGCGGCGAGTTCTTTCGCCTGGGCTACGAGGGCGGGTTTCTCTTCCTTGGGTGCCTTCGCCACCTGTTTACCGAAGGCGTTCTGTTCGGCGCGCAGGTTCTCGTAGGTGCTGATCGAGGCGCGGCGTACGGCATCCGCCTCAAGAATACGGTCTACGTGGGCTTCGTCTTTGCCGCGTGCTCGCTGGGAGGCGCGGAAAATCTCGGGGTTTTCGCGGAGGAGGTTAATATCAATCACATATCAATAGTACCCAGTCGCCCCCAGCCGTAAAAAGAGCCTTTATGCGAATAAAGCGGGATTCCCAACGCTTTATTCGCATAAAGGCTCTTTTTATACGGTCGCGGGGGGCGGTTTAGCGTTTCAGATGCGCCGGTCGCCCACCCGGGAAGAGCGATTCCACCCAGGCGTGGGCAGCATCGAACGAGTTCTCGGAGTGGATGCGCGGCGCAACGGTGGGCTGCCGGTCGGCGCGCGGATATGATCCCAGGTATTTAATGCCGGGTGCTATGCGGTGCAGGCCGCGCAGGGCGTCGCGCATTCGAGCCTCATAAATATGCCCGTCTGCGTCCACGCTGAACATATAGGATCCCATCTGCCTGCCGGTGGGGCGCGATTCGATGCGTGAGAGGTTCACGCCGCGCGAAGCGAACTGTTCGAGCAGTTCCAGGAGCGCACCCGAACGGTTTTCGGGAGTGCCCTCTCGATTTTCGGGCAGAGGGATTGTAAGTGTCGTCTTGTCGGCTCCGGTAGGTTCTGGCATATCCGCGGTACTGCTGATGAGCACAAACCGGGTGACGGCGTTTTTGTTATCGCCAATGTCCTCGGCGAGCACATGCAGGTTGGGGTGGGTTGCTAAAAGTGCGGGGGAACAAATCGCGGCATCATACGCGCAGGAAGGGTCAAGCAGACCCACGGCTGCTGCCGCGGTGGAGGAACCGGGCAGGTACTCGGCGGTGGGGATGGTCGCATCCGCCCATTGCCGCACCTGGGCCCAGGCGTGCGAGTGGGTTGAAACGGTTTTAATGTCTTCCAAAGCGAGTGAACGCGCCGCGACCAGCACGAACCTGATAGGTACCAAAACTTCGCGGATAATGCGCATTCCCTCGGAAGCCGCGATCGCATCAAGAGTAGCGCTCACCCCGCCTTCGACCGAGTTCTCAATGGGCACCATGGCGGCATCCACGTCGCCACTGCGAAGACGTTCGAGCGCATTAGGTACGCTGGTGGCGGGAATGCGTTCGGCACCGACCGCGCCGGGCACGGAAAGCAGGGCGGATTCGGTGAAGGTACCTGAGGGTCCAAGGTAGGTGTATCGCATGGGTTCAATCTTAGCGCGAGGCGCCGCAGCGCGAACCGGGCAGGCAGGTGATTTCGGGATGCGGGATACCCCCAGATTCGGCACGACCCCATCCCCACCAGCAACCCTTGCGGCAGGCGCCTCATAAGCGCAGGATGGCTCAGGGCGAAACCTCCATAGTAGAGCGTGCGTTCTATTTTATGTGGCCGTAAGCGGCCGATGCCCTATCAGTAGAAGCTACAGGCGGGCAAACTGCCGGGTTTGTGCCGAATCCCGGTACTGCGCCGGCACACCACCACCCATGAGCGTTCGTGAGATAGCCGCCGCCTCAGCTGAGCCTGCCGCCGGCAGCGGACTGTGCGATGCGGCAATAATAATATTGCCCCGCCGCCTGCCCTTGAGCATCGCGGCATCAGCCACCAGGCACACCTGCTCAAACACCTCAAACAGGGCAGCCACCTCAGCACGCGCACCATCCAATGAGGGGCCATCCCCGCAGTTGAGAATATACAGCCCGCCGGGCGCCATGGAGTGATCAACCTCCCGTACGAAATCCACGCTTGTAAGTTCCGCTGGGGTTTTATCTACCGCGAACACATCGCGAATAACTACATCGCGCGATGCCGGGGCGAACGAGCGAGTGACGGTGCCTGCATCACCCACCCGAATTTTTACGCGCGGCGACTTAGGAATATCGAACCACTCACGCACATATTCGGCCAGTTTGGCATCAAGCTCCACAACGGTATTGCGTGAATTTGGGTATACGTCCACGCAGTAGCGCGCTAGAGAACACGCCCCGCCGCCCAGATGGGTGATACGCAGCTTGTCGGGATTAAGGTGAGTCTGAATATGCGAGTCGAGAACCGCAGCAATCCAGCGCATGTACTCAAAATCGAGCATGCGCGGCTGCCCCACTATCACATGCGAAGACTGCACACCGTTAATGAGCAGAAGCCAACCATCAGCGTGGTAGCCATCGGGCACAAGCTCAGCTTCACCGGTCGAAATGGGGTACACACCGGCGACTGCACCTGTTGTGTGCGGATACTCGGAGCGCTCAGCGCGGCGTGAGGCAGCGCTGCGGGTTTTCTTTTTCGCCATGCACATAAGCCTACGCCAGGTTCAGGCAACACCCGGGTGGGCAACCATCAAGGAGCCTAGATACGAGACCCCGCAGCAGCCGCGTGAACCCTACAGGCTGGCGGGGCGCACGCATAGCTATAGCTGCCCCTCGTCGCATCACTGGCCGACATAGAGGCTCACAGGCCCCAAAGAAGCAGGTGCGCCGAACCCTCGCAGAGTGGTTACTTCCCCGAATCCAGCTGCTCTATGGCGGCATTAAGCCGCTGCACCTTCCCCTCAATCTCCCCGTGGTCATGGCCGGGGCGGATATCCGCCTTAATCACCAGCGAAACGCGCGGGCCATGCTTGCCCACAACCTCCGTGGCGCGCCTAATAACATCCATGCACTCGTCCCACTCCCCCTCAATCGTGGTAAACATGGGCCCGGTCTGATGCGGCAGCCCGGATGCGCGCACAATCGCCACCGCATCGGCGACAGCACGGTGAACCGACCCGTCAGGGTCACTAACAGTGGGGGCTACAGAAAAAGCAAACAACATACTCCCATGGTAGTGCGAACCCAGAAGATAGGAACACCCCCCGGCAGCACCCCGTGCAGGCCCCGAACCTAGCCACGAACACAACCCACACCCACAACACCCCATGAAATACCACACACCACAACATATAATGTGTGCCACACCCCGGAAGCATCCTTAGAATGGAAAAGACAACACAAACTCGACGAGAGTCGCCCACACCCCATAGACGGGCCGCCCCCGCCGAACGTTCAACGCCAAAGGAGCACTATGACCACCGGCATTTATCTCTCGGCGATGACCCAGGATTCAGGCAAATCCCTGATCGCCCTAGGCCTCGCCGACTCCCTCGTAAAACGCGCCGACCGGGTAGGTTTCTTCCGCCCCATCTTTAAGGGCGAAACCGCCCACGACGACCCCATGATTCGCCTCATGAAGGAGCACTTCAACCTCTCCGACAAACAGGTAGGCGGCGGAGTCTCCCTCACCGAGGCGCTAGAGTTCATCGCGGAAGGCAATACCGAAGAAATTTCGGCCCGCGCGGTTTCCGCCTACGAAGAAATTGCCGCCCACAGCGATGTTGTGGTCGTGGACGGCATATACCTGACCGCACAGAACGCGCTCGCTGTCGAGTTCGACCTCAACGCCCAGGTTTCCCGTGATTTGGGTCTGCCCGTAATCGCTATTGTGGGTGCAAACGATGCATCCCTCGAAGAGGCAACCAACGCTGTGGAGGTGGCCCGTTCCGAGCTTAAGGCGGCTAAGGTTGATCTATTCTCGATTATCGTCAACCGCGCCGACCCCGAGCTGCGTGAGAGCATTGAGAAGAACGTCAAGCTGGGCGAGCACAAGTTCCCCGTCTACGTTCTGCCCGAGATCGCCGAACTGGGTAAGCCCACCATCGCGGAAGTTGTTGAAGCCCTCAAACTTGACGGCTCGCACCTGAAGAAGGAAGACCTTGACCGCGATATTAGCGAAGTCAAGATCGCCGCAATGACCGTCTCAAACTTCCTGAACCAGTTCACCGATGGGGACTTTGTGATCGTTCCCGGTGACCGCGCCGACGTTGTGGCCGCAACCCTCGCATCCGCGCTCTCCCCCACATTCCCGGCACCGTCGGGCCTGCTGCTCACCGGCGGGCTCAACGAGCTCCCCGGGAAGCACACCGCCGTGGGCAGCCTGCTCGATAACGCCCCCTTCCCGGTGCTATTTACCGAGCGTGACACCTTCAAGTCGGCGCGCGCCGTCTCCCGCGTGCACGGCAGTGTGATCAGCGGCCAGGCCCGCAAGCTTGCGAGCGCATTCGGTGGCTGGGACGAGTACGTGAACCAGGAAGAGCTGCTGTCACGCCTTGAGCTTGAGCGCCCGGCCTCGATGACTCCGCTGCGGTTCCTGCACAACCTGATTGAGACCGCCCGCGCGAACCGCCGTTCCGTGGTTCTGCCTGAGGGGTACGATGTGCGTATTCTGCGTGCCGCCGAGATGATTGCGCGCCGCGATTTCTGTGACCTGATTCTGCTGGGCAACCCAGATAAGATTGCGGAGATCTGCCAGTCTGAGGGCATTAACCTGCCCGCCTCAATCCGTATTATCGACATTGAGAACAACGAGTACAGTGAAGACTTCGCAGCAACCTACGCCGAGCTGCGCGCCCACAAGGGCATGACCATTGAGGCCGCGCGTGAACGCATGAGCGACCCCTCGTATTTCGGTACGATGCTGGTGTACAAGGGTATTGCGGACGGCATGGTCTCGGGCGCTATTAACACGACCGCGAACACGATTCGTCCCTCGCTGGAGTTCATTAAGACCCGCCCGGGCACCAAGATTGTGTCTTCGGTGTTCCTGATGCTCATGGAAGACCGCGTGCTGGTGTACGGCGACTGTGCCGTGAACCCGAACCCGAATGCCGAGCAGCTGGCGGATATTGCGAAGGCTTCCGCCGAGACGGCGCGCCAGTTCGGGGTTGACCCGAAGGTGGCTATGCTCTCGTACTCGACCGGCACCTCCGGCTCTGGCGCGGATGTGGATGTGGTGCGTGAGGCGACCGAGATTGTGCGCGCCTCTAACCCGGATTTCGCGGTGGAGGGTCCGATTCAGTACGATGCGGCCTCGAACATGTCGATCGCTTCGACCAAGCTGCCCGGCAGCCAGGTGGCGGGCCAGGCGACCGTGTTTATCTTCCCCGATCTGAACACCGGCAACAATACCTACAAGGCTGTGCAGCAGTCTTCGGGTGCCCCCGCCGTTGGTCCTGTGCTGCAGGGTCTGCGCAAGCCTGTGAACGACCTTTCACGCGGTACCACCGTGGAGGACATCATTAACACGGTGGCGATCACCGCCATCCAGGCGCAGGGGATGTAAGCCGCGGTTAAACACCACGAACGCTTCAGCAAAAACCAGATAAAACCCCGGAGTGCAGCAGTGTTTCTGCGCCCCGGGGTTTTTCTGTTTCAACCGATGATGTAGGGGTCTGAAACTTTCACAACGGCAGCTCCGTCAAGTCGGGTTCGATGTAAGGGCGAAAAACAGGCTTAATAGAGGTCAGCACATCGACCGGGTACCCTGTAATCTGCTCAAGCTCCTCAGATAACCGCAGTAATACGCCGTAATCTGGGGAGTCTTTCATCTCTATCAAAAAATCAAGATCACTGGCGGGGGTAAGCTCGCCGCGTGCCGCGCTGCCGAATAGGTGCGCTTTAACCACCCCATACTTCCGCAGGGTATTGAGCACCGTTTGCTCGTGCGGAAGCGTATAGACCGGTTGAGGGTGTGGTGCACGCATAAAGCCAATATATCAAATCACTTTCACCACCTCTTGAGATATACCCCCCTAGGGTATACACTGGATCTATGACAAAGCGTGATTCCTCAGCACAACCACACGGGTATACCCCAAATAAGGAGGCGCATTTGAAGCGCCTGCGCCGCATCGAAGGGCAAGTGCGCGGTATCGCTCGCATGGTTGAGGAAGACAAGTACTGTATTGACGTGCTCACCCAGGTCGCGGCGGTTTCCAAAGCGCTTCACGCGGTCTCTCTCAACCTGCTCGAAGAACATATGGGGCATTGCGTCACCAACGCCGCGATTGAATCCGAACGTACAGGTGATGCGACGATCGTTGATGAGAAAATCAAAGAGGCAACCGCCGCAATATCCCGCATGATGCGCAGCTGACACGCGGGCGGCACATCCACAAGTTTTGTAATTTCAAAAATTTTCGGAAGGAAGATCATGGCAACCACCACCGTCAAAGCAACCGGCCTTACCTGCAACCACTGCGCCATGAGTGTGAGTGAAGAAGTCGGCGAAGTTCCGGGCGTCACCGGCGTGAACGTAGACGTGGTCAAAGACGGCGTTTCGACCGTCACCATCGAGCACGAAGGCACCCTCAATACGCAAGCCGTAGCGGATGCCATTGTTGAAGCTGGCTTCACTCCCGCTGTCTAATCATGGCGTATTCTCCGCAGTACCAGGCAATGGCGGTCGGGGCGGTGCGCGCACTGATGGGCACCGAGAACATTCACCTGACCGAGGCGATTTCCCGCGTGGCACGGCAGATGGGGCTCGACTCCGATCTGCTGGATGCCTGGGTGCGCGACTTCACCCCCTATACGGCGCGCGAGGATCAGCGCGGGCTGAAACGGCGGGGCGCATCGCGAATACATTCCTCACAGGATCAGGCGGCGAATACCCCCGCTGACGGCACCGGCGATAAGCCGCATCCCGGTGTGCACGGCACCGCATACGACGCCCTCGCTCAACGCCGCACATTCAGGCGTGCTGCCGTCACGCGGGTTCGCGGGGTGAACGATCGAGGCCCGAAACTAACCGGGCAGCGACCGCGCAGCAACCGTGCCGATGGACTGCCGGACGAAGGCGAAGTATAGATCAGGGCGGCCTGCGGCAGGCGCATCCGCAGCAGGCAAAGCCCGAAGACAGCACAGCATCGTGAGCATTGAGAACAGAGGCGAAGAACATGGGTAACTCAACTCAAACAGCATCCACCACAGCTGAGAACGACCATTCTCTTTTCGATTCCTCGGCTAACGGCGGGCAGACGCGCATTATCCACCTGGATGTTCAGGGCATGACGTGCGCATCCTGCGTGGGCCGCGTGGAACGCAAACTCCGCAAAATTCCGGGGGTTGATCCCGCCGTGAACCTGCCGCTGGAGTCTGCGCGCGTGATCATTCCCGCCGATATTACCGATGAGCAGATCATTGAAACGGTCAATAACGCCGGGTATACGGCATCGCTCAAAACCGAGGTTCGCGATGCAGAGTCCGAAGAGAGGACCAACGCGCGCAGCGGGGGCTTGGGGTGGCGCATCGTTGTGGCGTTGTTGCTGAGTGTGCCGATTTTCTTGATTTCAATGTTCCCCACGTTCCAGTTCCCGCACTGGGGTTGGGTGCTTGCGATTATCACGCTGCCGGTTGCGGTCTATAGCGCCGAGCCGTTTCACCGCGCCGCTTTCACGAACGCGCGCCACTTCAGCAGCACGATGGATACATTGGTTTCTCTCGGTGTGATCGTCGCTTACCTGTATTCACTCGCGCAGCTGTTCATGAACCCCGGGCTGACCGAGCATGTTCACCCCATGCACGGGAGTATTCTCGACATGTTCTTGAGCGGTCACCATGCGCCTCTGTATTTTGATTCGGCGTCGATGGTGACTTTATTCCTGCTGATCGGTCGGGCAATTGAGCACCGTACACGAACCCGCTCTTCCGAGGCTCTGCGCACCCTGCTGAGCCTGGGAGCACGCACCGCGACCCTGCTTCGTACCGACAAGCGGGGAACCACGCGCGAGGTGCAGATTCCAGTTGAGGATCTGCTGCCGGGAGACGAATTTCTGGTGCGCCCGGGTGAAAAAATCGCCACTGACGGCACGGTTATTGCGGGGTCTTCCGCCGTGGACGCCTCCCTACTGACCGGCGAATCGGTGCCTGTCGAGGTGTCGGCGGGCGATGCGGTCACCGGCGCAACCCTGAACACCTCAGGGTCGCTGACGGTGCGCGCAACCCGCGTGGGGTCTGAGACGACGCTCGCGAAAATGGGTGAGCTGGTTGCCGCCGCCCAGGAAACGAAGGCACCCATCGCGCGCCTTGCCGACCGTGTTTCTGCGATTTTCGTGCCAATAATTCTGGTGATTTCGCTCCTGACCCTTATCGGGTGGCTGGTTGTATCGCACGATGTGCCGCGTGCGTTCAATGCGGCGGTTTCGGTGCTGGTGATCGCCTGTCCGTGCGCGCTCGGTTTGGCAACCCCCACGGCACTGCTGGCGGGTACCGGGCGCGGCTCGCAGCTGGGCATACTGATTCGCAACGCGCAGGTGCTGGAAACTACGTATGCGGTGAACCGCATCGTGCTGGATAAAACTGGGACCGTCACCGAGGGCACAATGCGCGTGGCGCGCTTCGGGACCTTCGACGATTTCACCGACGTCACGGCCGACAACGCCTCTTCAAAGAGCGAACGTTCTGTATCTATTCTGAGCGATTCCGCAGCTGTGGAGGCGCTAAGTGAGCATCCAATAGCCCGCGCTATTGCGCGTTTTGCGACAGAAAACTATGGGGTGTTTCTGGGGTCCGTCGAGGGTTTTGAGGGTGTGCCCGGAGGTGTGCGCGGTGAGCTTGTGCCCGCCGATACCGACGGGGAGTCCCGCCGCCTGGTGCTGGTGGGCACCCCCGAATACCTGCTGCAGGCGGGCGTTGCACTCACCGAGAAGCAGCATCAGATGCTTGAGCAGGCGCGTTCGGAAGGGCTGACCACCGTGGCTGTGGCTCGCGCGATCGGCACAAAGGGCCCCTTGCCTGTCGGGCTCATCGCACTGGCAGACTCCCCCAAACCCGAGTCGGCGCAGGCTATCGCCGAGCTTCACGAACTGGGCTTAGAACCCGTGCTGCTGACCGGTGATGCCCCCGAAGTTGCCCAGGCTATCGCATCCAGCGTGGGGATTAATCCTGAGAACGTTTTTGCGGGGGTCACGCCCGAACGTAAATCTGAGGTTATTGCGCAGCTTCAGGATGAAGGCTACCGGGTGGCGATGGTTGGCGACGGCGTGAATGATGCGCCTGCCCTGGCCCGCGCGGACCTGGGGATGGCGATGGGCTCGGGTACGGATGTTGCGGTGCAGGCGGCGGATATTGTGCTGATGCGCTCGGATATGCGCGCGATCCCCATGTCGCTGCGGCTCTCACGAGCGACTTTGCGCACCATTAAGTCGAATCTGTTCTGGGCGTTCGCATACAACACTATCGCGGTGCCGGTCGCGGCGGCGGGGCTGCTGAACCCGATGATTGCGGGCGCGGCCATGGCGTTCAGTTCGGTGTTTGTGGTGCTCAATTCGATGCGCCTCACCCGATTTGAGCGGTAGCCCGGTTCGTGGCGGCGAGCTTCGGCTTTTGTGCGTCTTCGCGCAAATCCCTTGTACTCCCCCGCTGGCGCTGGCATGATAAAAGAATCCAGATACCCGCGCTATCCTTCAGAGAAACGCCTGAAACTGCGGTGCAAATATATGCTGCGCAGCGAAGCACCCGGGAGATTCACATGCCCAGACTAACCCCGCAAATGTTCACATTCCTCAACGACCCGCCGGTCGAAGGCACGCTCTACGACCTTTACGACGCCACGCTCAAGCAGGGCAAACGCATGTTCCTGCATTTTCTGCCGAAAATCCACCAGCTTTTAGGTAAGGGGATCGATTGGAAGACTGAAGATGAGGACTTCTACGCCGATAAATACATCCCCATCACCCCGCAGCAGGGCGAGTTTCTGTATATGCAGGCACTGGCGAGCGGTGCGCGGAATATCGTTGAGTTCGGTACGTCCTACGGCGTCTCGACGCTGTATCTTGCCGCCGCCGCAAAACGCAATGGCGGGCGCGTAATCACCTGCGAATACGTGCCTCATAAGGCTGAGGCCGCGCGGAAAAATTTTGAGCGGGCGGGGCTTGCGGACTATATCGAGCTGCGCGAAGGCGATGCGCTGAAGACCCTGCAAGACCTGGATTTCAGCCCCGATTTTGTACTTCTCGACGGGTGGCCTGACCTGGTGCATCCCGTCTTTCAGCTGTTGGAGCCGCATCTTGCCGACCGCGCCGTGATTGCCGTAGACGATGTTGAGGGGTTCAGCCCGTCCATGCAGGATTACCTCGACTATGTGCGCACCCCCGCCAACGGATACGTCTCAACGACTCTGCGACCGCACAAGGCCCTGGAATACACCGTAAAAGTGGCGTAAACACTGGCGTGCCCACGCCCCACCTCATCACAACCAAATAGATTATAGTTTCAAAAGGAAAGGTAGTCCCTGATGAAAACTTTACCTATTATCTGGCAGCACCTTGTCAATGCCGAAAAACAAACCTGCTCACGGTGCGGTACAACAGGTGAGGAGCTGCGCAAGGCTTTACAGGTATTGGAAGCTGAGCTCTTGCCTCAGGGTATTCAGCCTCATCTGGAAATCCGTACAATGAGTGAAGAAGAATTCTTGACTCATCCTGAGGAATCCAATCGTATCTGGATTATGGGTGTACCCCTGGAAGATCTAGTGGGTGGGATACAGGGAAGCAGCACCTGCGACGATGTGTGCCACGGTGAACAGTGCCGAACCGTCGAGTCCCAGGGGAAAACATATGATGCAGTTCCAGCCTCTCTGATTGTGCAGGCCGCTCACCGGGCTCTTTCACCCGAAAAACCAGCTGAAGATCGGCGGCGGTTTGTCCAAACGATATGTTGTTAGCCGTAGGAGCGCATCTAAAGCACGCTTTGGGCAACTCAGTCAATCACGCTGTGCGAAAAAACCGGCGGGAGGCGCATCCCTGCTCGATATACTAAATTCCGTCATAGAGGCCCAGCACAGAAAAGGAAAACCATGATTCTCACCCGTGAACAAGCAATTGAAATTTTCAAGCGCCGCGTTTCTACCCGCTCCTACGACCCCGCCCGTACAATCAGCGACGAAGACTTCAACACGATCCTTGAGTTTGGGCGCCTCTCCCCCAGCTCGGTTGGTTCCGAACCGTGGAAATTCCTGGTGATACAGAATAAAGAGCTGCGCGAGAAGCTCAAGCCTATCGCCTGGGGTATGGCAAATACGCTCGATGACGCCAGCCACGTGGTGATTATTGTGGCGAAGAAGAACGCCCGCTACGATTCCGATTTCCTGCTGCAGACGCTCGCGAAGCGTAATCTTCCCGAAGACCAGATGCAGATGGCGCTGGACAGGTACAAAAAGTTCCAGGTACACGATATGAAGATCGCCGACGACGAGCGTGCCCTTTTCGAGTGGACCCGGAAGAATACCTATATTGCGCTGGCGAATATGCTTACGGGCGCAGCGATGCTCGGCATCGATTCCTGCCCCGTTGAAGGCATAGACTACGATGCTGTCACCCAGCTCCTTATCGAGGAAGGGCTCCTCGATCCTGAGGATTACGGCGTATCCGTTGCCGCGACCTTCGGCTACCGCTCGCGCGAGATCGACCCGAAGCCGCGCAAACCGCTCGATGAGCTTGTTGTGTGGGCCAAGTAGCCCGCCCTCCACGGACTGGCTCACCCGATAGCTTCCATACATCAGTGCGGCTATTGACCTGCTGAGTATTACTGCCGAAAAAATTATGCGTGAATTCCGCGCCCGCGAACGCTAGCCTTAAAGGTGAGGGTTGTTTTGACACACCTTCGAAACGCCGCCGTGAAAGAGGAATTGCATAATGTCCCTGCTAGATTTGCTGAACCGCCGCCGTTCGGTGCGCCATTACGACGAGAACCAGCCCATTGATGCCGATGTTGTCAAAGAGTGTTTGCGTGCGGCTCAGCTGGCGCCCACAAGTTCGAATATGCAGCTGTACGAGCTCTACCACGTGACTGATCCCGCCGTCCTGAGTAAACTCGCCGCTGCGTGCATGCACCAGCAGGCAGCTAAGACCGCGCAGCAGATGGTGGTGTTCGTGACCCGCCAGGATTTGTACCGCCGCCGCGCGAAAGCCGCGCTGGAGTTTGAGCGCGGCAACGTTGAGCGTAACAGCCCGCCTGAGAAGCAGAAAGACCGCATCAAGAATTGGGAAATGTACTACACCAAGGCTATGCCGCTCGTGTACGCGCGCTGCTTTGGTCTGCTGGGCGCATCCCGCGCGGCAATGGCGAATTGTGCGGGTTTGTTCGTTCCGATGATGCGTGAGGTTTCGGAGCACGATTATCGCGTGGTTGTGCACAAGAGCTGCGGCCTGGTGGCGCAGACGTTTATGCTCGCGATGACCGAGGCGGGGTACGACACCTGCCCGATGGAAGGCTTCGACAGCCACCGCGTGAAGAAGCTCCTCAACCTGCCGCGCAATGTCGAGATTAACATGGTGGTCGCCTGCGGTATCCGCAAACCCGGCCACGGTATCTGGGGCGAGCGCTTCCGCCTGCCCTTCGATGAGGTTTACCGCAGGGTTTAGAGTCTGGCGGGCCGAAGTGAAGGATCCCAACCCACCTTTATAAGTCTTCTAAAAGAGGAGAACTTATAACCTATAAACATGAGTTCAGCTCTGACGACTGGTTTTGGCTTGATGAGCTGGGAGAGCTGGACCCGAGTTTCATTGAGGCGATCCAGCAGCTGCGTGCAGCTTCAAACCATTATCACGTCCCTGAACGAGCACGTGGTGAGATGTAGCGGTTCAGATATTCGGTGAATAACGCACCAAAAGGCGTATTACATACCTTCTAGGGGCGGGTAATACTCCTAATGATGCGTTATTCGGGTCTTTTTCTTAGTGCAAGACTGATCCACGGCGAATAGATCAATTTTGCCGCAGACCAGTCACACAGTGGTATTAGTCCAGCTAGTTTATGTATCGATAGTGGGATAGGGATACGGGTACCTAACATCACTGCTAATCGTGTCCCTAGTATGGTTAGAGACGAAGCGCTTCACAACTACATCTTTATTACACACTGTCACGGTTTCGTACCGCGGTTTCTGCTTCTTCATAGGGGGTGGGCTGTCGAACTTCAGGGTAACGCTGCGGCACCATCCTTTCCCTGGCCCAAGAATTTGGAGGTATATATTGGTCCTATGATAGGGCGGAACCAAGTTCGAATCGTTGGGGGCAGCATGTGCCGGCACCCCAGCACCCGTTGCGAGAACCGCACCTGCAGCACTGGCAAGCAGAACCCGCTTCAGCGGCTTCCTCATAACGTATCGCCTCGCTTCTCTATATAGTTAGGTGTGAAACTGTTTACTGTCAGTTCTATATGCACGTTCAAGCCATTGCATCATCACATATGAAATCGTCCTTGTTCTGGGTCTGATGGCTCACCCGCCTGCCGTGGGCTGCACTCTAGCCACCTCTCGCTCATGAGGGAATCCCACTGGCGGGATGGAATTTATCGACCATCACGCTGATTCACGTTAACGACGATCTTCCAGTGGGTGTGGATGGTCTTAAAATGCTGCACAGACATATGGTTACCGCACGCGTATATAGTCTCGAACCTTGAATTTTGAGAGGACCCGGGAGTATAAAACTCGAGGATGATCTTGTGACACCATCCCTCACCCGGTGCAGAAACGTAGAAATCCGAATCAATGCCAGCAGCATTCGCGGGAGTAGCCATGCCCGCTGCGAGAACAACTCCCGCACCTACCGCCGTGAGTGAACCTTTGAGCAGTTTCCTCATAACGTATCGCCTCATTTCCGTATGTTGGGTAGCTGGGTACTCTCACCCTAGTACGGAATATTGACCATAAACAACCTTTAAAGGTTAATTTTCAGCTTTTTATCAGCCGTGTTCCCCCGGTGAAGGCATAGCTCTAGCGGGCAGCCGAACAAACTGCCCCGCCAAAGCGCCCTTGGGTCTGCTGCCCTATAGATGTTCTACGACGGTAAACTTTACTTCACCAGCCGCGGTGTCAAAAGACCCTTCATGGGTGGTTGCATCTTGCGGCGGTTCAGGAACAAGATGCTCCCACGCAGCATCAACAAACACCTCACAGCAGGAGAGAGTCTCCCCGGAATCGCTATCGTAGGCGGCACCTGCAAGATCGCGGTAATACAACAAGGCGGTACCCGCATTCATGAGTGCATCCACCGAAGAAAAATTGGTGTTCGCCCTCTCGTCATGCGGCGTATACTCACGCAGGAGGATGTCACGAAGATTCTCGGGTGAGGCGGGGTCTTTGACAAGCAGCACCTGGCCGTCCTTCTCAGCAATACCGCTTTCTTCAAAGAAGGCACTTACCGCACCGGCACCACCAGCTGGCACATTAAATTCGATCAGCCCAATGAAGGCACGTTCAGCAAGAAACCCCATAGGTCCTGTTGCGACGCTGTGGACCCACACCACTTTTCCCGAAATCCGCGCAGCCGCTTCCTCAAATTCTGCTTCACGGTCTGCACTGAAAAACAGGCAGGCGCGCACGTCAGCATGTTTAACGGCGTTCGCTAGGATATGCGTGAGCGTGTGGGTGATTGCAGAGCTGCTGTGATAGTACAGGTGATTTATGTACATGCGGGTTCCTCCTCGGGGTCCTAAAACTCCTGGAAGTTTCAGCCTAACAGAGGGCAGCCGTTACATCTTTTCAGGACATGCGGCCGGATTCTCTGAAGGCACCAGTTGCTTTTTGATCCACACGCCTGAGGCGGCGCGGCGGCAGAAGAAAAACCCGCCAACACATACGTGATGCAAAACACTTGTTAAGTACGTGAGGATTTGCGTGCCCATGGCGTCTTCATATCAGCGCCGCAAGTTTTGAGAGACGACGGCAGGCGGCGACAGCCCTGTCGGATCACACAATATGTGGCGGTAACGGCAGCTGAAACCCCGGCTGCCACTGAACTTTCAGACAGAAACTCACCGATCTGCGCGCTAAGACCCCATACCAACATCCGCTCAGGCGCGCCCGCGCCATGGCGGATACTCACAAAGGAAGAACATCATGCTTGGACTCATCGGAATGATTATTGCTGGCGCTATTATTGGCGCTTTGGCCCGCCTCATTATGCGAGGCCACCAGAACATCTCGGTGCTGTGGACCATCATCTTGGGCGCTGTTGGCGCATTCGTAGGAGGAGGAATCGCAAGCTTCTTCGGTGTCGCAGATACCGCTGGTATCGACTGGATTCGCTGGATCCTATCCGTTATTGCCGCCATTATCGCAATCTCCGTATACCTAAGCGTGACCGGCAGGAAGAACCAGTAGCCCATATCCTTGCGTCGCTTCAGCATCGCAGAAACAAAACTAAGCGGGTTATGCAGAAACTCGGAATTTCTGCATAACCCGCTTAGTTCCATACGAGGACTACTCGCCTAACAGGCAGCTGAGCCGAGCAAACATGGGCAACAGTCATGTTTGCACACACCCGCCAATATAATGTGATACATGCCACTATTTTAATTCGTGAGGAATTCGGTACCTCAAGCGTCTTCATAGTAGCGTCACCATCGACTGCAAGAACGGATAAAGGGCGTGGGTAGCGCCCGAACTCCCCAGCCGTCGATGCGTGCCGCACATATCAAACATCATAATCCGCGCAGCGGAAAAACATATGAAACGAGGCTCCCATGAGCGACAACTCCATCCCCCAAACCGGCCAGCAGCGCGAGCGCGAAAACAACAAGGAGACTAAACAGGACAAAACCCCTCGCGGCCCCCTGCAGACTTCACACGGTGTAACCACCATTGAAGAGAACGTTGTTGCCAAAATCGCTGGCATGGCAACCCGCGAAGTTCCCGGTGTGTACGATATGGGCAATGCTGTACGCCGCGCCTTCAGCGCCGTGACCGACCGCATCCCCAACGCCCAGACCAATGTTGCTGGCGGTATTAGCGTTCAGAAGGGCGAGACCCAGGCGGCCGTAGATGTCACCGTCGTGGTCGAATATGGAGTCTCCATTGTGGAAGTAGCCAATGCTATCCGCCGCAACATTATCGAGCAGATTGAGGGAACCACGGGGCTGGAGGTAGTAGAGGTCAATATCGACGTCACCGACGTTCACCTGCCCGACGATGACTCCAATTCTGCTGACTCCGCCGACCTCAAGTAACCAGCCACGATCTGAGGATCTTTTATGAAGACAACACACCTGGCCCTCTTGGTGGGCCTATTCCTGGGAACAATTCTTGCTTTCGGTTCCTTCACCGATTTCATCCTGGTGGCACTGTGCGGCCTGGTTGGCACGGTGGTGGGTCTTTACCTGGAGGGCCGGGTCGATGTCCAAAGCATCCTTAATCGATGGAGGAAGTAATGACGGAGACCAGCACACAGCCCGCTGCTGCCAGTGCAGAGAGCTCCCGGCAGGAGCAGCGTGGCGTCACCGTCATTCCTGCCCAGGTTGTTGCGCAGATCGCGGCCCAAGCCGCCTACGAGAGCGCAAATGTGGGCTCGAACGCCGGAGGGCTGCTCGGGATCGGGGCACGTCGAAATTTCCATTCGCGTCCCGAGGCAAAGTGCGATATTTACGGCCAGGTTGCAGTCCTGCACCTGGATATCGGCCTGACCTTCCCCACAGCATTGGTTTCAACCCTGCAACAGCTGCGTGAGCATGTGAGCCAGCGTGTCGAGCACTTCACCGGGTTGAAGGTTGAGAAGATCAACATTGAGATCTCCTGGCTCAATCCGAGCAGCCAGGCAAGGAGGGCTCTGCGATGAAAACCCCCGTACAACATCTCATCCGGCGCCCGTCGCGGAGTGCACCTGTCATTGTCCTGGCGTTACTGCTTCTCATCGTAGGAGGGCTGGGCGTCTGGGCGCTGGGAAACCGGCTCCTGAACGGAGCATGGCCGAATGGAATATCCTCAGCAGTCAGCGGGCTCGACTCCACGATCATCGGGTCGCCAGCGGTACTAGCAACGGCCTGTTTTGTGGCCGTATGTGGTCTGTTCATGATTCTTCTTGCCCTGTGGCCGGGGGCTTTTGAACGCACTGAGGTTCTTGCAGATAACGTACCCGGTCAGACAGCCATTTCACGTCGTGACCTAGCAAGGCTGGTACAAGCCCATGTCGAGCGGGTCGATGGTGTTCACAGCACCAGGGTTCGAGTTCGTCGAACGCGCGTGAATGTGACAGTGTTCAGCGTTCTGGATGACCTCGAACCTGTGCGACAGGCAGCACAGAATGCAGCTGAGCAAGCTATACAGACCTTGAAACCCGTCGGAACCGCACACAGCCGAGTGCGTATCCAGCACACGAGCTGAAAGAGAGAAAACCATGCGTTCGGTATCTGGAGTTCTCAATAGGATAGTCCTTGCGGTATGCGGTTTGCTCATCGCGGCGATAGCCCTCTGGCTTATGGCTTCCGGCATGGGTGTGGGTCAGTCATGGCCCACGCTTAGCTCAGTTCTCGCCAAAGCTGACACCCGGGTCGGTACCTGGGCCGGACCCCATGCGCACTGGCTGTTGCCAGCCGCCGCCCTCGGGTCGGTTCTTCTCATCGCGTTTGGCTTGGTTCTGCTCATTAAGCAGGTGCCCCGTAAAGCTGCCGCGTCCCCCTTGCGTCTGACAGGCTCCGACGGCACACTTCTGGCCACACTCAGCCCCGATGTCATAGCCCAAGCGCTGTCTGAGCGGGCCGAAGACGTCCCGGGGGTTCAGCGATGCTCAGTATGGGTCACCGGTTCACCCAGCAACCTGTGGGTGCAGGCAACCGTCACCGTAGCAAAGAATAGTGAGGTTGCATGGACCGTGAGCGAGCTCAGGAACCGACTTGACCACGACGTTAGTTCCTCTCTGGGAAAGCACGCTCGTCAGATCGACGTACTGCTGCGCCTAGAACAAGCCACCAAACCCCAGAGTGCAGCCCACACTGTGGCAGGAAAACACGCACTAGAGAGCGGCGGTTCTAATAACCATGACCGATGAAAAGCGCAGTAATGCAGGGCATTCCACCGGTCCGCCCACCGAGCATGTGCCTCATCCGAACACTGCGTCCCAAGGCAAAGACAGGTACCTGGTGCTGCGAGCCCAGGACGGCGACATTGACGCCTTTGGAAAGCTCGTCGAACGTTACCAGGGGCGCCTGTTTCGCACCGCCTACATGATCGTGCGCAACCGCCACGACAGTGAGGACATCGTCCAAGAGACCCTTGTTCAGGCGTGGCGGAGCCTTCATCTGCTTCGGGATCCTGATGCCTTCCGAGGCTGGCTCATGCGCATCTGTACGAATAAGGCCACCAGCAGCATTCGTCAGCGCCAGCGCCGGGCCACTGACCCTTACGATTCAGAGGGTCTTGAGAGCGCGAGCATCCTACCTGACACAACGTCGACAGCGGCCGGTGATCCGGCGCAGTCCAGTGAAGTCAACGCCCAGATGGAAGCATTAGCCAAACTGTTGGCATCTGCTCCCGAAGAGCTGCGTATCGTCTGGGTGCTTCGAGAGGTTGATGACATGTCCTACGAGGAGATATCCCAAACCCTGAACCTAACCGAATCCACAGTCCGGGGGAGGCTGGCACGCGCCCGTTCCCTCGTGATGCGCCACATGAAGGAGTGGGAATGAGTTCCAGCACCCGCATCCCACACGCAGAACCGCAGCACGCGCAGTCGGCCGGTTCGCTGTCTCAGGCTCATGAGCTTGATGAGGCCTCCACACGGGAGTATCTGCGTCTAATTGCTTCTCTCCACAAGACTTGGGACACACTGGAATCACAGTCGAGCGCATCGGTGATGCCTCAGCGTCATATGATGGATGCGGTAATCGCCGAAACCCGTCATGGCGCTCAGGTAGAGATGCCGCCGACCGACTTAGGGCCTTATAGTATGTCTGAATTCTCTCTACGCGCCCTAGTGCGACGCAGCGTAGACTCCGTACCCGGCGCTCGCGCGTTGCGGTCTTCTTTCAAACATGCCCCAGCCCCTGAAGGTCATCGGGGGTTGGGAATGCCGGATACGATCTTCTGCCGTATCTCTGCACATGTTACAACCAGTAGCCTCCCCCAGCTTGCGCAGCAGGTTCGTGATGTTGTGCGCCAGGCGTGTTATGAGAACCTAGAGTTGTCCCCAACCGTCAATATTCATATTGAGGATCTGCACGATGACGATTAACCTCTCAGCAGCCGAATTGACTCATGTAGTCACGGCCGTTCCTGGAGTGCGCGGCATTGAACCGGGGATCGGCTCCACGCTGAAAGCTATCGGCAGCCGTATGAGCGGCGACCCTGCGGCCGCCCGATTCGGGGTTATCATCGAGTCGGGCGGGCAGAAGGTCATTATCGAGATTGGAATCGACGGCTCCCGTGCGGTCAAAGAAATTGTCCGCGATGTTCAAGAGGCGGTTCTGCGCTCACTGTCGCAAGCAAGTCGAGAGGGCGGCGCTTCGGAATCAGGCTCCAAGCCCCAGCCTCAGGTGAGGGTGCGAGTACAGTCCCTTCTCTGAACACTGCGTATCGCAGAGCCGTCTCCGTTTCAGGGAGCACACATACCGCCAAGGGTATAGTCCGTTCGCACATAGATGCCGTGGGGGGTCACCAGTCGATGCCTCAACGCGATGCGTGAGCTAGAAGACCGTGAAAAACTCGTCTTCAACACCTAAATTCCGCGTATCCCCCCCCCGGAAAAACTATGCTTTAATCCACACATCCGAGGCGGCGCGGCGGCCGAAGATGAATGCACGCACGCCCTGGTACCACAGGATGTACGCCGCCCACAGCCCCAGGTACCCCACCGTGGCACTCAGCAGACCGCCGGAAACCGCCCAGTAGATCCCGAAAATGACGGGCGCATAAACAACCAGCATCACAAATGAGCCAATTGCCAGGTATTTCACGTCCTGAGCACCCATGAGGATACCGTCAAGAACGAATACATATGCGGCTATCGGCTGCCCCACGCCAATCACGAGGGTAGCCCACGCGAAGAGGGTGGCGACGGGCGCATCCTGCGTGAAAATCCAGTTTCCGAAGAAACCGATCACGGGTGCAACAACGCCGGTGACAACCCCGTACACCAGGCTCATACGCACCAGGCGGGTCTTGAGTTCACGCACTTTCGCACGCCCGGATTCAGCCGTCAGGTCGCGTTCTCCAAGTTCCTTGCCCAGCAGTGCCTGCGCCGCAATTGCGAGGGAATCCAGGGCGAAGAGCAGCAGGTTGAACACGCTCATGCCCAGCTGATATGCCGCCGTCTGCTCGTCGCCCAGGCGAGCCACCACAAATACGGTAGACAGCAGCGCTAGGCGCATCGAGAGGGTGCGCAGCATCAGCCAGGAACCGAGGGATAGCACGCCGCGCATCCCCGCAATATCGGGACGCCACGTCACGCCCTGCGGGCGCATCTTAAGATGAATAAATATACCGAGTGCGAGCGCCATGCCCCACTGCGTGAGCGATGTGCCCGTCGCCGAACCGGCCACGCCCCAGCCGAGCGGGTATATCAGCACCCAGTTCAGCGCCACATTCACCACGGTGCCCACACCCGCAACTTTGAGCGGGGTCACGGTGTCTTGCAGCCCGCGCAGGGTGCCCATGAGCGCCAGAATCATCATCATGGGCGGAATGCCCCACAGCGAATGGTGCAGGTAGTCGCGCGCATAGCCGATGGTTGCGTCGTTCGCGCCCATGCCGCGCAACGCAGGATCGGCAAAGATATAACCCACACCCATAATGAGCAGGCCGAGCCCAAGCGCAACCCACACGCCGTCCACGCCGATGCGGTAGGCGTGCGCCAGCCGATGCGCCCCGAACGCGCGCGCAACCGCCGGGGTCACCGAGTACGCAAGGAAGTTCATGAGCCCCACCACGGTTGTGATGAGGGTTGCCGCAATGCTCATGCCCGCCAGGGTTTCGGTGCCCAGCTGCCCTACGAGTGCGGAATCGGCGAGCACGAACAGCGGCTCGGCAATCAGTGCACCGAAGGCGGGCACGGCGAGCGCCAGAATACGCCTGTTAAGCGATTTTTCGGGTTGAGTTTTCCCGGGGTCCGCGTCGCCTTCCCCCAGGTGAAGGGGTATGCTGCCGGTGCGCGGGGTCGCATCCAGCAGGTTTTGGGGTTCGTGCGTGCTGGCAGTGCTGTCGGATGTGTTCGCGGCGCCTGATGTGTTGGGTTCTGAGGCCTTGTTGCTCATAGGTACAGCCTACTCCCGCACGTATGGCACGTCAGCGATGTGTTTATCTGTCTCACGCTATGACCGCTTCTTATTCCGCGAGCAGGTGGTTTTTGGTTCGAGCAGGTAGGAAAATCTTACCTATTCGGCCAAATCCTACCTGCTCGCGGGTATTAACGACGATCGCGGGGTGAGAGAAAGCGGAACTGGGTTAGCCTTTTCGCCCCCGCAGCTCGTCTAGGGCACGGCGTTCTTTCTTAGTGGGTCGCCCGGTGCCGCGTTCGCGTTTGGCGACCGGCGGCATCGACAGGTGCGCGGGGCGCGGCCCCGAGAGGTCTTCGTAACAGGTGACGGCGATCGGCGCGCCCACCCGTTTGGTGATGAGTTTTTCGACCTTAAACACCCGCTCCCAACCGGGGTAGCGCACCCGCACGATGTCGCCTCGTTTGAGTTTTTGTGAGGGTTTTGCGGATGCATCGTTCACGCGCACGTGCCCGCCTTTGCATTCGTCGGCTGCGAGTGCGCGGGTTTTGAAGATGCGCACCGACCACAGCCAGACGTCGATGCGGGCGCTGGTGATCTCTTCGCTCATACTTCCCATTCTAGGAATCTCCCCCATGCGGCGCGAGCAGATAGTATTTTGAAAATACTATCTGCTCGCGGATCTACTTGGGGGCGAGGTCGCTATACGTTTGCCGCTTTCCAGGGAATCTCAACGTTGTCCGGCACGTCTGCGTTCTGCTCGGTCTTCGCCTCGGTTTTCGCGCCAACACTCGCGGTATCATCCTCTGTGCTCATGCCAGTTGCTCGGCGTTCTTTCCACGCCCAGCCGATCGCCCCGGCGAGAAGGCCAAACCCTGCCCAACCCAACAGCACAGCCCATTGCAGGGAGTTTGAAGCATCCGGGAAATAGGCGATATTCCGCAGCAACGTGTTGGATGCACCCGGCACCATCAGCTGCCCGAAGGCACCCCAGGGTGCGGGGATAAACTGCCACGGCATGCTTGCCCCGGAGAGCGGGTTACCCACGAACATGGAGAGCACGGCGCCAAGGCCGATACCGGCGGCATCGACAAATAACGCGGAAATTCCGATCATGAAGGAGGCCGTTGCGAAGACGGTCACGCCGAAAGTCGCCCAAAGCACCCCGAAATCACCGGGAACGAACCCGAACCAGGTTCCTAGAATAAGGGTCATGAAGAGTCCGCCAAGAATCCCGTAGAGTCCTGCAGTCGCGAAGCGTCGCACGGTTCCTTTGACAAGAGAGATACTGAGAACCCCGCCGATTATGCCGCCCATAACAAGCGGGAATGCGGCAACCGCCAGACCCATACCGTTGGGGTCACCGTCGCCGAGTGGCACGACTGCGGTGGTTTTGACCTGCGCCTGCTGCAGTTTTTCCTGCTCGGTTTTCAGCTGTTCGAGCTGCTGGGTGGCGATAGCGCCCTGCTGCCCGCCCGCCTGGGCGGCCTGCTGCAGTGCCTGAGTTTTGGCTGCGGTAGCTTGCTGCTGTACCTGAGCGTTCATCTGCTGGGCTACGCCGGTGAGCATGTGGTTTGCGGATGCGTTTGCGGCGGGTGCGGTCATGACTTCGGGTGCCGCACCTTCGGTGAAGACGATCGCGCCGTAGGTTTCACGTTCTTTGATCTGCCGTTCGGCGTCTTCGCGTGAGGATGCCTGTTTGAACTCGAAGGTTTCGATTCCTCGATCTTTGAGTCCTTGCTCGAATTGGCTGACGGCTGCTTCCGGTCCCGCGATGGAGACGGGCAGGTTCTTCGCCTCCATGGTTTTGGTGGGCCAGGTGAAGGCAAGAATCACAATGCTGACGATGACAGATGCCAGCATAGCGATGGTGACGACTTTCGTCCAAGAGGAGCGCTGCTCTGTCTCAGCGTTGCTGGTGGTGCGTGCCATGAAACTCTCCAAACAAAATATATGTTTTGTTTATCAACGAGTACGACTCTACTCTGCATAAAGACAAGATTCAAACACAACAAGCGTTTTGTTTGCAGAATCACAAAAAGATTTGTCATTCTGCTTGAAAATAGACACCCCTTACCGCACGGTATACCCTAGAGGCATGCCACGTCTGACCGAAGCCACCAAACAAGCGCGACGCGCACAAATTATCAATGCCGCCTTTACCTGCTTTACCGCCAAGGGGTACAGCAACACCTCCATGAGCGACATTATTAAAGAATCTGGGCTTTCCTCGGGTTCCATCTACTCGCACTTTGACGGCAAAGGCGATATTCTGCATGCCACTGTTCAACAGCGTATCGATATGATCACCGCTGCTTACCAGGAACTCGATACTCCCTCACCGCGCGATATTATGCGCATGATTTTTAGCACCTCAGCCGTCGAAGCAAACTTCACCTCGATGTTGCGTATACGCCTGGAAGCTTTTACTGTTCCCGAGGTGCAAGAATCCACCAATACACTTTTTGCCACCCTGCACGATATTGTTACCCGCTCGCTCACCCCCTGGGGGCAGCAGTATCTCACGGCAAAAAATAAGCGCGAACCTTCCCCTGACGAACTGCAATCTTTCGTCAGCGACACCGCGGATGCGCTCATCCTCACTTTCCAGGGGTTTATGGTGCGCTCAACCCTGTCGGCCTCGACCAATCGGGAGCATCTCTTCAACGTTGCACTGAACCTGCTGCCTGAATAGAAAAGCAATCTACAGAGGTTGTTTACAGGGTTTTAGATTCGATAGTTAAAAGTATGCGCCCGGGCAGGAAACCACCTGCCCGGGCACGGTATTCGCTGCGCCTCAGCACTATAGGCGCATCACACCAACTCCTTAGGGCACCTCAAATGCCCACACATTATGGACATAGGGACGGCGACCAAAATCACCGTTCCAGTCCACCCGCATCCCGTTTCGCTCTAAAACAGGCACCACTTTATCGCGCATCATAGCGACAGACAGACGCTCGTATGTTTCGTCTTTTTCTTCCTCGCTCATTGCTTCGAACTGTTCTTTCGTGCAGTGAGCGGGCCAAAATATGCCATACCCCAGGAAAACACCCCGCCCCTGTGGGATGGCTTCGGCATCTTGCTGGTGGTAGAACACATACCCATACCAGGTGCGGGAACTATCGCGCTCATCAACGATTTCGTAGTTGCCGCAGGTGCCGCAGCAGGTGAAGTTGCTGCGCCCCAGAATGCCCTCTTCCGCCAGTTGCGTGAAGGCACGTTCAAGGTTGCCGTCTTCGCGGGTAATGCCGAGCTCTTGAGCCAGGCTGCGGTGCCGCTCAATCACTTGGCGCACATAAGCATTAATGGCTTCTTCGGTGGGGCAAGATGACTCTTCAGCATCCTGATCGTCATCAGACAGATAGTCGATACTATCCAGAATCACCTCCGCGTACAGCTCAGGGTCACCTACTCCCCTCGCGAGGTGGGAGCGAATGCTGTCCTCAATCGCCTCACGCGTTTCTTGGTCGACGCCCCATTCGGCGGGCACCGGTGGGTCAGGGGTAAGACAATGGTTATACCAAGTGGTAGCGGTTTCTTCAGTAATTTCTTGGCTCATGCCCTCAGTGTACAAGCTCTGCTGTGTGCTGGCTCGTGGTTTCGTCACGTCAGCAGGCATTACAACTTCGCACACAATAGCCTAGTGATACGAGAGAATACCGCGCAGAAAATATTGCACAAAGTATGCAAATGTGGGGTGCCGCCTACACCTTAGGCGGCACCCCGCATCCTTTATATCCCCAAAGAAGCAACCGCTAACAACTACTTTTTTGCTGTTTCACGTGAAACATTCACCGATTAGCTACAGCAGATGCCGCCCAACCGTCAGGGGTTACGCCCATGATTCGCGCGCAACCATTCTGGTCAGCGCCAACGGACCACCGTTGCTATTACCGTGGTACCGGCCGAAGTGCACATAAGGGCCGCGGTATGCGGTGTCATTCAGCCGCGGCGAGTACTGGCCATTAATCACGTAGTAGAAGAAATCCTTCTTCACAATAATCTTCCCGTCAATATTGCGGTTGGCCGCTAGAGGCTTCTCCAGCTTCATGGTGTGCAGCACCACCGGCTCCTTGCCACGTTTGGCCGGATCATAACGGAGCACCTGTGCAATATCTCCACTGAGGTACTTGCCGTTTTCATCGCGCACGCGGCCGCCGGGGCGCAGCGTCAGCACATAGCACCCATCGGTAGCCTCACCCCGGAATTTTGAGGCAATGCCGAACGGCCCGTCGTGCTCGCGGCCAAAGACTAAGTAGCCGTACTGCCAGGTGGTGGAGGGCAGCCTGTTTTCCCAACGCATCGAAAAATCTAGGGTGTAGTTCTGGCGCGTGGTCATGCTCACCAGCGGACCCAGCAGCACCGACTCGTCATGGGGCTGACTGTGCACGAGGGCTCCACGAGAATAGTCGGGCATATCACGCGGGTTCGTAACTTCAGCCGGAATCATCCCGTGCAGGCGGCGTCCCTCCCCCAGCTTTAGGTTGGGGTCGAGGTTACCGCCGGTAATCCAGTACGGGTCTGGGCACATAAACCCGCGCACACCCAGGGCACGGAAACGCTGGTGCACACTGCGGCGGTGAATCTCCCACACAATTACGGGCTTGCCGTAACCTACCACCTTGCGCACATTCTCCACAGACATGGTGCCGGATGCGGTACCGCGCGTGTTCTCGTAGAAGGGCACCCCAATAGCGTCCACAGTGGCGGAGGCGGCCATGCGCTGGATTCCAGGCTGGCTGTCATTAGCGTCGAAGTAGCACCAGGTCTGGCATCCTGCTGCCTTGGCCTGGGTGAGGAAGCGGGAGTTGGGGTCGTATTTGCCATTGCCGTCACGGTAGACTTTTACGACGGTGCGGGCGGCAAGATTGCGGCGCTTAATCGTCTCAAGCAGCAGGCGCTGGCCTTGGCCGTCTTTCGCCTCAATGAACAGAATGGTGTTGCGGTTAATGGCATCAATGGAATCCAGTGCCTCATCCAGGGTAGGAATCAGCTCCAGCGGGGCGCCTTCACCGAGGGTTTCACGCATGTTCACATATACGCTGCGCAGCCGCACGTAGGTATTGTGGCGCACTACCATATTTGACCCCGTAGTGCGCTGCAGGGTTTCGTCGTGCATGCACATGAGCCTGCCGTCGGAGGTAGTGCGCACTGAGATTTCGACGGCTTCCGCACCGCGCCGCACGGATTCTGCGTATGCGTAGGCGGTGTGTTCGGGGTTAACGTCTCCTGCGCCACGGTGGGCGATGAAGAATTCCTGACGGCGGATAAAGTTGTGTGCAGCAGTTGATACGGCACCCGGGAGTGTCCCCTGCGCCTGCGGGGCGGCGTTTTGCCTCGCTTCTGCGGCAGATGCACTGTTTGTCGCCCCAAAGACACTTGCGGCTGCTCCTAGTGTTCCGGCGCCAATAAGAGCACGACGGTTCAAGTTAAAGTTGAATGTTGTCATCGGGTAGTCTCCCTCGTTCATTCGTTGTTAATTCAGTTTTACGTGTGTTATGTGTGTGCATTAAGCCCTACTTGTAGTGAACTTATGCTTTAAGTAGCATATCTATTTTTAAGCTGTCTGTCTCTGTTTTCTAAAGATTTATGCGTGTTTTTTGCAGCAGAAAATAAAGCCCCTAGTCAGGGGCATAAAATGGTTTCGGTTAACAGCCGTTCTATCCGGAGCATTACGCGGCTAACGGGGCCTTCAATACCCCATAAATACATAAAGTACGCATAAAAATAGCCCGCCGGGCGGGTATCGGAGGGTCTCGATACACGCGACGGCGGGCGAGATTAGGTGCGGAAAAGTGAAATTTACTATTTCTTGGTGGCTTCAGCAACGCGGTCGCCAGCTTGAACGGTGCGGCGAGCGTCAGATTCCTTAGAAATATTGAACTTCGCGGTATTAGTAATCATCACCATGGTTTCTTTTGAGGGGATGCGCCCTTCAATTGCGGCCCAGTCCACCTTCACAATGGGGTCGCCTGCATCAACCTTATCGGCGACTTTAGCCAGACCCTCAAACCCTTCACCACCAAGGTCTACGGTGTCAATGCCGATGTGCACCAGCACCTCACCGCCGTTAGGGGTGCGAATCATAAATGCGTGCAGGGTGTCCTGAATGAGCGCAATCTCGCCGCTAACAGGGGCGCAGATAACACCATCGGTGGGGTCCACAGCGTAGCCATCACCCATCACACCCTGCGAAAAAACAGGGTCTGAAACCTCGGCGAGAGGCAGGTATTCACCGCTGACAGGTGCTACATAAATTTCGGCGGCAGGCTGTTCTGCAGCTTCTTTTTTCTTGCCGAATCCAAACATATAATCTCCTTCAGTGGGGTGGGGTGGTCATGAAACCGATGCGATCCCCTGCGGCGATCTGGAACACGTTTCTGCATCAAGGATACCGTATTCAGCGGGTGAGGGGTGTGGCCAAAGCCCCATGACGCATTGTGGAAGATGTGCCGCACCACTCGTTTTACAGGTTTCCCGGCCTGGGGTTAGGGCAGTTAAGCCGTGCGCGCATCCTTGCGGCATCCCCCTGTCAGCACGGATGCAACGCGAGTAAACTTAGGAGCAAGTTCAGGCACATGATGGTGCACCAATCAACAATGGCGGAGTGGGTATGAGCGAAGAGCAGCCAACAGGCACTATTCTTGAGGTCTTCATCCCGGGCCCGGGAGAGAACCCCAATGACCCGGGCGATGTGGAACGCAGCGCCTTTTTAGGCGCGGCGCAGCAGGCTTTGGATGACGGGGTTGATATTGAGGTGTTTGCCACCGACACCTACCCCTCAGCGTTTGAGGAATGCGAACCGGTGGCGGAGCAGATTGCTATGAGCGGCCTTGAGGTTCTGCCTATTATGTTGGTAAATGGCGAAGTAAAAGTATCATTCATGTACCCCACCGCTGAGCAGCTGAAACGTTTTGCAAAGGCGCACACAGTCAAAAGTCCGAAGGTTAATGCGGCTGCGGCAGCCTGTGGGCCAACTGGGGGCGCAGGCACCCCGGTGCCTGACTTATCGCCGGGCGGGTTACGTGAACCCGCCGGGTTCGCGGCCACTCTTGCCGGGAAGAAGCCCCAGGTGGTGGGTGGTCCCGATATTGGTAACCGCGTGAATCTCATGGGCGGGGATACCGGTGACGGCATTCCCACAGAGGGTTCTGTTGCCACCAAGTCCGGCGGCTGCGGATGCGGTGGCTGCGGGTGCGGCAGCAAGTAGCCCACCATCAACCAGCAGCTAAATATTTAACACCAAAACATGGGCCTCACCCTTCACGGGTGAGGCCCACACTGCTATTGGTAGTAATACGGTGGTCGCTGCTCGTACCCTATTTGGGTGTATTGCGGCACCATCCCACCCCCATACGCAGGGTAAGCTGCAGCTGCTTGCTGCATGGTTAGCCGCTGATGTTCACGCTGCCTCTTAATGTCCTGCATATGCCGTGCACAGTTTACCGAGTAGAGAATGCAGACTACCGCCCATGCCAAAAATATGAGACCGCCACTCATTAATTCCACTGCTCCGCCCTCAATCCCTAAATAAAAAAGGAAGAAAACGGGGATTCCTGCAAGTACTGCACCGTAAATATTTATACCCATGACCAGACCAAAAAATTTCCCGCGCTGATACATAGAAGCACCAATAATCTGCAGGATAATATACACGATATAAGGGACGCCTGAGATCAAAAGCATGGTACCGATGACCATGCCCAAACCTTGTTCAAAATCAGTCGACCCTGATCTAAGAGTTGTGACTATAAAAATCCAGAAACCAATATGTGCTGCATGCACAATAAAGCGCAGCCAGTAAAAAACAATATATATAGTATTGGGCTTCTGCGCACTCGGCCCATACGGCGCTACGGTGATCGGGGGCACCTGAGGGGGCACTCCCATGTAAGGGTTCTGCGGGAATCCTGGGGTACTCATGTGATACATCCTTAAATTTTAAAAACTGTAGCTATCTACCGTCGGCCACCTTAATAGTGTTACCTATTGAGGGCGCTCCTGATTGGGGTGTGCGTCCAGGGCAGCGGGTGGGTGCGGATAGGGAACCTGCACCGCCTGTTGAGCTGGCGGGATGGGGGCAGTAGGCGGATAGGCAAACTGCGGCGGTACCACGCCGTTATTGGGGTACGTCGGCTGCGAGGCGAACATATGCACCGCCTCTTCCTGCCGTTGATACCTTGATATTTCTAGCATGTAAAGGACTCCCATAATAGTGTCAAACACCAATAGCGGGAAAATAAACGGGTTTACTGTAATAGCTACAAACATAGAAATTCCACAGGCCGCGAATCCATAAATATTAATGGCACGTACTACACCTAACGACTTTTTTTTACTATAAAAAGAAGCACAGAAAGCCTGCAATATGATGTTCACCATATACGGTATATTTGGTATAACAAACAGGATGGACATAAGCAAGTAATATTCTTGTGCATCGCGAAGCAATATAAAATATATAAAAACTAGGCTTAGAAGCATAATAGCCATTGGTACATAAGCACGCACCCAATACAAGGCAACATATTTAAGCGGTGAGACCCCTACAGCAGGCGGCGGCATAACCCCCTGCGGCGGCAGCGGTGCAGCAGGAAAAGCCTGTGGAGCATATGCGGGAGATGGCGGCGCCTCGGTCCTCTGCGGTACAAATTGATACTGCCCTTGCTGATTTGGTTCATAAGAGTACACCGTATACGATGGTTGCACCGGCGCCTGAGGCTGTTCGTATAACAGCGAGTAGGGGAGGTGATCTACATCGTACACAGACTCTTCAGTGTGTCGTTGCTGAAATATGTTATCGGCGCTCATGTAGGCATCCTAAACACCCAACCTGAAGGTAAGCTGACAATCTAGCGCGGAATTATTAAAAAACATCAAATATCAACCCAAAATATCAAATAGTGAGAAATTTGCGTCTTCTCCAAACCCGCCACCCCCTCCGCTAGATTACTAACACGCGGGTGGCATGATGTGATGTTTTCCCAAAGTTTTACAACGGGCCGGTGCCAGCCAGTGCTCACCCGCACAATGCAATATGCAGGCGTTTAGTGATCGTGGGTCTTATGTTGCTTGGAACTTGGGTGGGATTGCGGCGACAGTTGAGAGCTTTGGGCTTGCTGCACCAGATGCTCAGATACAACCGGGATACCGGGGAGAAGGCTGTTATGTTCGCCCGAGTCGCTCGAGGCGGGTTCTTTATCATGGGTTTCCGGAATCTCTGTCTCAGGCTTATCGCTCTGGGTGACGGCTGGTGCTGTCGGCCCTGTGGGCGCATCGGTACTGGTCGGTTCTGTGCTTTCAGGCGCAGTATTACTGGAGGATTTGGTGCCTTCTTCAGGGTTTTCGGCAGGTTTTTCTAGGGTATCCGGGTGTACAGGGGGCGTTATATTGCTTAACGACGTTTCACGGGGCAAGTCCTCGGCAGTTACGTATTTCTCATAGAGATGCCGACCGCCCTCCCCCAACTGGATATAACCTTTGGAGATTTTGGATGCCTGCGCCAAGCTGTATACAGCACAAAATAGCTCGAAGGCACACAGCATAATGCCCGGAGTCATAAATATTTTGTAGAGCGACATGGTGATTCCCCACAAAAAGGGCAGGCTCAGTAACGTTAAGATATTAGCCGCGACGTTTACGGCAACACGTCCTTTATCAAGTTGGCCTAAGCTCAGTAAAAGCAGAATCGGGTACGCGAAGATTATAGGTGCAGGAAACACCACCCCAGATACCGTAGCAATCAATAGTGCAAGAAGCGGGAGCAGGAGAAAAAAGAACCGGACTCCAATAAAGACTTTAAAGGTACGTACAATCTTGGCGAGCGTGTACGCCTCAGCCTTAGTCTTGGGAGGAACGATAGAGGTTTCTGACGCTCCTCCAGTGGATGCAACACCAGCAGACACGCGGTTTGTCTGCTTAGCATCCTCACCAGCAGGTGCGGGTTTTTCGGAGGTCTTATCCGGTTCCCCCTGTGTGCTTTGCTCCGCATGGTCATTGCGGCGCGTATCTTCATCCGCCGATTGAGGCGCCTGATCGTTTTTGTCCGTGTCTTCTGGCTGGGCGCCCTCCCCCGTTTGCTGTACGGTTCGGTCTTCTTCTTTGTCCTGCGTTTGCTCCCGTGCTTCTTCCTCGGCGGCTTTGTTCTCAAGCTGCTCAGCCAGCTCAAGCAGTGAAGGTACAACGTGTAATTCCTCATTGTGTTTTGACATGTGCGCTCCTTGCCAGTCTGCAGCTTTTACGATGAGCCGATATTTTCAGGGTATTCTGCACATCTGAAGGATGACTTAAAAACAGGCGCGCTTTGAAGGCTTCAGTCTTTGTATTTGCTGGCAGTTCTCCGGGCAAAGGCGCAAAAAGCGGAAAGCAGCATCATGAAGGCCCGTTGTAGCTAAAATACGTATGCCCCGAACCGTCCATAGTTCGGGGCACTCATGTATTTTCACAGCTTGCGAGTATCGGCTACATTAGGGGCTGCTCAGGCGGGTTCTGAGGCCGTACAGGCTGAGATTGTGCGGTTTGCGCCTGTGCTCCTCCCTGCACCCAAACCGTTTTATTCGTCCGACGGCGAGAATATTCTCGAACCGTCACGAAGATAAAGACGATGCAGAGGGCTATGTCTATGAAATATAGAGCCCAGTAGAGGTACGTCAAGCCAATGGCGTACCGGAAGAAGTCATCCATATGGGTGATCACATTAATTAGCGTTGTTATTTCTAGAGCTTGAAGGATCAGACCAATAATATTGATGCTCAGAATAAATCCCAGCGCTTTAGACTTGAGATAGAAGATAGCGGCGAGTATCTGAAGGCTATGATATACCAGAAATGCACATGTCAACACTACGTGCAGAAAATATTCTGCGTCCCAATACTTGAATCCATACTCAGCGATAAACTCCACAATGTTATATATGCTCCACACGGACAACCCCAGGCTCACCATCATAAACGCAATACGCACCCCATAAAGCCAACGGAGCGGAAATTTAGGGTATACCGTTGTCACGGCTATGGGCGCTTCCGTTTGGTTCGCGGCTCCCAGGTATGCATACTGCCCCGGCACCGTCGAAGCTTGAGAACCGGAAGACTGCGACGTCGCCCAAGGTTTTACCGCATCTTGCGGGTTCTGTTCGACAGAGTTGTCTTTCGATGATTGCTCGCTCATAAATTCAAAACTACCATGTATATCTTTCACGTCCCACTATTTTTGCCTCTTCGCAGGACTCGTACAACAAATTCTCCGCACATACTAAAAAGGCTCTTTATGTGATAGAGGCATTACAGCTATCACATAAAGAGCCTTTTGATGCCGGGGCAATCCGGCTGAGAATTACCTACTTGTTCAGTGAGGTGCCTACCGAACCGAGCTGCTGGCAAGCCTCGACCACGCGAGCTGCCATGCCCTCTTCAGCCTTAGCGCCCCACACGCGGGGGTCGTATGTCTTCTTGTTGCCGACCTCGCCGTCAACCTTAAGCACACCGTCGTAGTTGCTGAACATGTGACCGGCAACCGGGCGGGTGAAAGCGTACTGGGTATCGGTATCAATGTTCATCTTGATCACACCGTAGGAAACCGCATCCGCGATCTCCTGGGCGGTCGAACCGGAACCGCCGTGGAACACGAGCGAGAACGGCTTCTCCTTACCGTACTTAGCGCCGATCTCGTCCTGAATCTGCTTGAGCAGTTCGGGGCGCAGGTGCACATTGCCGGGCTTGTACACGCCGTGCACATTGCCGAAGGTCAGCGCCGCAATGTAGCGGCCCTTCTCACCCAGACCCAGAGCCTCAACGGTCTTCACGGCATCATCAACGGTGGTGTACAGGGTGTCGTCAATAGCGCCTTCAACGCCGTCTTCTTCACCGCCGACGGCGCCGATCTCAACCTCAAGCACAATCTTTGCCTTGTGAGTGCGCTCCAACAGCTCGGCTGCGATCTTGAGGTTCTCGTCAAGATCGATAGCGGACCCATCCCACATGTGGGAGTTAAAGATGGGGTCTTCGCCGCGGGCCACAGCCTTCTCAGACTCGGCGAGCAGGGGAAGAACGAAGCCGTCCAGCTTGTCCTTGGGGCAGTGGTCAGTGTGCAGTGCGATGTTCACGTCATACTGCTTTGCAACCTCACGGGCGTATGCGGCGAACGCCAGGGAACCAACAACCATATCCTTCTTCGACGCACCCGACCAGTACGCTGCGCCACCGGTAGATGCCTGAACAATACCGTCAGAACCAGCCTCAGCGAAACCGCGAATAGCGGCGTTAAGAGTCTGAGAAGAGGTGACGTTTACTGCCGGGTATGCGAAGCCTTTAGCCTTCGCGTTCTCCAGCATCTCTGCGTAGACTTCGGGGGTTGCAATAGCCATGCTGACTCCTTGACTAGGATTCGACCACCCGCTTCAGGGGCGGCTCATATTGTTGGCGCACTCATGCGCCACCTGCACCCTCCATTTTAGCAAGGGCAGACCGATTTTCAGAGAGCAAAATAGGCGGTTTTTCCGCTCAAACACAGGTAAAGTAAGGTGTAATCGCACCTTAAGGAGAGACCCCGGACTATGGGTACCCAAGACAGTAACACCCAGCCCCAATCGCCCCTTCACCACAAATTAAACGCGGTGCAGGCACGTATTGACGCGCACGTTTTCGGCAGCGGACCCATGGCACAGTCGCTGGCGATTATCGAGAAGATGCGCGCCGAAGGTGCCACCGACCATGAGATAGACACCACCCTCCATAAGAAAAAACTGCCGTCAGTAGTGGATGTAGGCCGTAAATCTGTACGTCACCTGCCCAGCTGGTGGTGGTTAAACCGCCACAAGAGAAGCCTGGAGAACAAAATCAGCAAGCGCACAAAGCGCAATTAAGCACCTTCACCTTCTCCGACATATCATGCCGTTCAAGGTCACCTATGGCACGGTTTTGCGTAATTTATCGACCAATATATTCGGCTGAGATTCACGCCTCAAAATGAATATTCTATGTATTTACATCAGAGGTGTCCTCGATTACATCCTAAGAATTTTTCTGTTATAGTCATTGACATACTATCTCGTGGGTTGCGCCACAAACTTGTGGTGCGATCCGCTGCTTATGCGTTGCGCTGCACAGGTTGCAAAGCCGCACGGGGAACACCGACCCCGCGCTGCGCAATCCAAATAGGAATGAGGTTTCAATGAGCGCCCAAAAGTCTACGGACGCACCAACCACAGCGCCTCCCCAAGAGGACGCCTTCGCCCATGAGCAGGAAGGACTGCACAAGGGGCTAGGGGCACGACAGCTCCAGATGATCGCCATCGGATCGGCTATTGGTACTGGTCTATTTTTGGGTACAGGCGGGCGCCTCGAACAGGCAGGCCCCATGCTGGCCGTTATCTTCGCAGTCTGCGGTTTCTTCGGATATCTGATTCTGCGAGCCCTTGGTGAGCTCATCCTGCACCGACCTTCCTCAGGTTCTTTTGTCTCGTACACCCGCGAATTCTACGGCGAGAAAGCTGCGTTCGTCTCCGGCTGGCTATACTGGCTTAACTGGGCAATGACCGCCGTGGCAGACGCCACTGCTATCGCCATTTACATTAACTGGTTTGGCCGATATAATCAGTTTTTCTATGACCTGCCGCAGTGGCTCACCGCCTTTATTGTGGTGATCGTAACCGTGGGCCTCAACCTGGTTTCGGTCAAGCTCTTTGGTGAGCTTGAATTCTGGTTCGCCCTCATTAAGATTCTGGCATTGCTGACCTTTATGGCAGTTGGCGTCTGGTATCTCATCTTTGGCCAGCCCATTGATGGTGTGCAGCCGGGGTTGCCTCTCATCGCAGCTCATGATGGGCTATTCCCCCAAGGTGTGCTCCCAGCACTCATTGTGGTGCAGGGTGTGGTGTTCGCCTACGCCGGTATTGAGCTGGTGGGCACCACCTCCGGCGAGACAAAGGACGTGAAGAAGGTTATTCCGCGTGCCATCAATACTGTGGTGTGGCGTATCGCTATCTTCTACGTCGGTTCCGTAGTGCTGCTGTGCCTGCTCATGCCGTACACCGTCTACAGTGATACTGAATCCCCCTTCGTGACCTTCTTCGACAAGATCGGCGTGGCAGGAACAGCCCCAATTATGCAGCTGGTTGTGATTACCGCAGCCGCCTCCTCACTGAACGCAGGCCTGTACTCAACCGGACGTATTCTGCACTCCATGGGCGTTGCTGGCTCGGCACCCCAGTTTGCCACCAAGGTCTCTAAATCCGGCGTTCCAGTGGCGGGTATTCTACTGACCGGTGTGGTGGGGCTTTTCGGTGTGGTACTGAACTTTATTGTTCCCGAGCAGGCGTTTGAGGTAGTGCTGAATATCGCAGCATTTGGCACAATGGCTTCCTGGGTTGCCATCTCCCTTTCGCACCAGAAGTTCCTCAAACTGGTCAAGGAAGGCAAGTACAAGCGCCCCGATTACCGAGCCCCCGGCGGACGGTTCGCCGACTGGTCTGTTCTGACTTTTATGGCTATCGTAATCATCCTCATGGCACTCGACTACCCTGTAGGCACGTGGACCCTCATCTCACTTCTATTCGTTATCCCCCTTCTAGTTATTGGCTGGTTCAGGGTTCGCAAGCGCGTGTACGAAATTGCTCGTATGCGTGAGGGCTACACCGGTTCGGCGCCGATCGTGGCTCAGCGCCCTGTGGTGCGCAAACTCGTGCACGAGCCGCGCGTACACGTTGATATTGAGGGACTGGGCGTTGAAGATACACCGCGCAGCCACCGGCATGATGACAAGCCGAAAGACAACGATAAGTAGCAGGGGTGGGCGGTGTGTTCAACGGCCAATTCTGCGGGATTACCCAGCACGCCGCCCACCCCAACACTCCCAACATAAAACAATACAATCACATGATGTGAATTACTTTTATAAGCTTTAGACATAAAATCATCATTGTGATTGGAAAAACTTTTAAGCCGCGTACGCCGGGTAAAAATGCATTGCTATAATGACACGAGCACCCGCTACTACCGCCGAATAAAGGAGAATTAATGAGCGATCACAAAGTTGAATTCGTGGATGTTGCAGCTATGGCGCAGTGGATTCAGAAAGATGGTGTTGGGAACATCATCGCCGGAATGGTGGATTTCCTGGAAGAAGACTTCAAGAAATGGCAGAGCTTCGATAAGATCCCGCGCGTGGCATCCCACACCCCCTTCGGCGTGATTGAGCTAATGCCCACCTCAGATAACGTCACCTATTCCTTCAAGTACGTGAATGGGCACCCCTCGAACCCTGCACGCGGGTACCAGACCGTGACCGCGTTCGGTCTGCTGGCTGATGTGGATAACGGTTACCCTGTCTTCCTTGCAGAGATGACCCTGCTGACCGCCCTTCGTACCGCCGCTGTTTCAGCCATGGTGGCCAAGCACCTGGCGCGCAAGGATTCGCGGAAGATGGCGATGGTCGGCACCGGTTCGCAGTCCGAGTTCCAGGCCCTTGGGATGCGCGCCGTCCTCGGCATTGAGGACCTTGCGGTGTACGATGTTGATCCCGCCGCTATTGAGAAGTTCCGCCGTAATCTGGAGCCGTTGGGGTTCAGGATTCATGCCGCATCCAGCGTGGACGAGGCCGTTGCAGACGCCGATATTATTACCACCTGCACCGCCGATAAGCAGCAGGCAAAGGTGCTTCTGAACTCGCAGGTGAAGCCCGGCGTGCATCTGAATGCTATTGGAGGCGACTGCCCCGGCAAGACCGAGCTGGAGAGCGAGATTTTGGATCGTTCGACTGTGTTTGTGGAGTTCCCACCGCAGACCCGCATCGAGGGTGAAATTCAGCAGAAGGACCCGGACTTCCCGGTGGTGGAGTTCTGGAAGGTTCTGACCGGCGAGGAGCCCGGGCGTACCTCGGATGAACAGATTACTCTCTTCGATTCGGTGGGCTTTGCGATCGCCGACTTCTCGGGTCTGCGTTATGCGCGTGCAGCAACTCAGGGTACCGATCTGCAGCAGTTCATTGACCTGGTGGCGAACCCGGACGATCCAAAGGATCTTTTCTCACTCGTGAACGTGAACGTCCCGGTGGGCTAGGGGTTCACTCCCCCATAGACACCGCGAGCAGGTGGTTTTTGGCTCGAGCAGGTAGGATTTTCCTACCTTTTCGGCGAAATCCTACCTGCTCGCGGTGTATTTGCTTTAAGGTTTTTGCCCGAAAACATGGCGGCGTACCCAGGCGTGCATCGCGATCCCGGCGGCGGTTGCCGCGTTCATCGAGCGGGTTGAACCAAATTGTTCGATCGAGAGCGTATCGCGTGCGGCGGCGTGAATTTCCTCCGACAACCCTGGGCCTTCCTGCCCAAAGACCAGCACACAGTTCTTCGGCAAATCGTAGGTTTCAAGCGGCACCGAATCCGGAAAAATATCGATGCCGATAATGTCCAGTCCCTCGCCCTGCGCCCACACCACAAAGTCCTCAATCGTGGGATGATGCCGCACATGCTGATACCGGTCGGTCACCATCGCACCGCGTCGGTTCCAGCGTTTCTTACCAATAATGTGCACTTCCTTCGCCAAAAAGGCGTTCGCGGTGCGCACCACGGTACCGATATTCAGATCGTGCTGCCAGTTCTCGATCGCGACGTGAAAATCATGGCGGCGCGTATCAAGATCGGCGATAATCGCCTCCATGCTCCAGTAACGGTATTTATCCACCACATTGCGGCGGTCACCCTCACGCAGAAGCTGCTCATCCCAATGCTCACCCTCGGGCCACTCACCCTCCCAGGGGCCGACGCCAACCTCAAACCGGGGCGTTCCGAAAGCCTCGCTTTCGGGGTACTCCTGCGGTGTATTCTGCGGCTCTGCAGACTCGTTCACGCAGGAATCCTGCCCGGAATCTGAGGGGTCAAGGGGGGTCTGATGGCTTGGGGAACTCATAGTTTCTTTCTGATGGCGCGTACATATAGTGCCGGATGCGCGGCGAAGGAATCTGGCGGGCGGGCGGTGCGGCAATGCCCGCACGCCGCCAACTACCGGCACGCGCGGGCACCTATAAAGCCCCTAGTCGAGCCCTAAATCATCCTTGGAGTAGGCGTAGAAGCAGGGAACCCCGGCAACCTCTTCGATATGTTCTTTCGCCCCGGTTGCACGGTCTACGATGACGGCGACGGCGACGACCTCGGCGCCCGCTGTGCGCAGTGCATCCACGGCGGTTAACGCGGACCCGCCGGTGGTGGAAGTATCTTCAACGGCAACCACACGGCGACCCTCAACGCTGGGCCCCTCAACCTGGCGACCCATGCCGTAGGACTTTTGTGCCTTACGCACCACAAACGAATCGATAGCGCGGTCCTGATCGCCCGCCGCGCGCATAATTGCGGAACCAACGGGGTCGGCGCCCATCGTCAGACCCCCGGCGGCCTCAAATTCGATACCGTTGCGGTCGAGCAGATCGAGCATCACCTGACCGACCAAACGCGACGCTTCGTGATGCAGGGTGATACGGCGCAAGTCGACGTAGTAGTCGGCTTCTTTCCCGGAGGCGAGAGTCACTTTACCGCGCACCACGGCAAGCTCCGAGATGAGCTGGCGCAGACGTTCGCGGGCTTCTTCAATAGGCAGGGTTTCGGAAAGTTTAGTCATGTTTCAAGTTTAGCGGGTGACCCTACGATTCAGGGGTGTGCTGGGGGCAGACCTGTTGCGTCGTGGTCCGCCCCGTACTGCAAAGACCCCTAACAGGGAGGGTATATATGTGTTACTCCTAGTTCGATTTTTGAGGTTGAACATGCTGTGGGTGCACAATTACCGGCTGAACAGAGGGATTCTGCGCCAGACGATACACTTTGGAGTTGAACATAAAGGCGTTGGTTCCGGGCAGCCACAGGAATACAAACAGAACGATGTTCACGATCAACAGCGTTATATAGATTATCAGGAGCGTGGATAGAATAGCGGCAATTCCGGGTGTCTTTGCTAACCTCTCTTCCCTCAACCCAGCTATCAACCACAGCGTGAATGATATGTAGAAGTAAACGCTGCCAAGAGCCAGAAAGGCTATGACACTCACAACAACGCGCGCCCAGTCGTAACCCCGGAAGATATAGAAACCACACACAATGTACAGAACAACGCTGAGGAACAGTGGAATAGACATGATGGACAAAGACGACCCAAGACCTCTATACCGATCATCAGTCATCTCGCCTGCGGAGTGCAGAGAGTTTACGGTGGCTACCATGATCGTGAACTCCACTATGCGCAGCAGCGCACATAACAGCGTGGTGATAAAAGCGGTCTTGGCCATAGCCGTGATTTTAGGGCGTGCAGTCGGTTCCGGTACTGCGAACGCATACACTGCCGGTGTGGACTGTTGAGTGAAAGTCTGACTCTGCCGAGGTAATGTGTATATTTTCAGAAGTACTGATTTCTGAGGGTCTTGGTGGTCCGTAGTCGCACTCTCACTCATGGCGTATATTCCTTCATAGATGTAGTGGCACACAGAAACTCGGGCATCGAGTCATTGCACATAAGCATAGCCGAAACTAACGCTGGCAAAGAACATCATGGCCACACACCAAGATTTCACGAACATAACAAGAATGTAGAAGCTACCGCTCGTAGCGCTGTCCCGTCACAGACTGTGCTGTTGTGTTCAAGGCTAAGCGGTATGTCTTGGCCTGACGCATAAAAATGTTGGTTCCGGGCAGCCACAAAAATACCAGAAGGACAATATTAGCAATAACCAATAGCTCATAGATTACTGTGAGTATAGAAAAAGTGGGCGCAAGATCGGAAGCATATGTTAGCCATTCACGCGCTATGTGTACAGAAGCCTCACTCACAAAAACTGCGTGCAGAGCAAGACTTATATTATCCCCAATAGCAACAATAGTCATAATGATACGTGCCATATTATATCCACGATATACATAAAACCCGAGCATGACGTAAAGTACAATACTGCATAATATTAAAAATAAAAGAAAATGTGCAAATGATTGAAAAAATTGATAATTACGAAGGCTATCTGGGAACGCCGAGTCAACTGTAGATTTTAGAATACCTAAAGCAACTATCATAAAACCGAATTCGGCCAAACGCACCAGTGCGTATACCCACGAAATAATGGCAGCGGTTAAGGGCAGTGTCGTGATTTTAGGGGGAACAGCCACCATAGTAGCGGTAGCATCAGCATTGGCGGCCGATGCAGACTGCCAAGCGGGCGCTGAGGTTTGCGCCGATGCCGGTTTTTGCGGCTTGGGGTGGCCTGGGGTCACGCTCTCACTCATGGTGTATATTCCTTCATAGATGTAGTGGCACACAGAAACTCGGGCATCGAGTCATTGCACATAAGCATAGCCGAAACTAACGCTGGCAAAGAACATCATTGCCACACATCCATGTTTTATAATTGCCGCCGCCGGGAGCCTGTAAACCATTATTTGCACCGCTGCCTCGTTGCGGGCTAAGCCATAGATTTCTGCACCAGGCGGTATATCTTAGAGTTGCGAATAAAGGCGTTAGTGCCGGGCAGCCACAAAAATACCAGAAGGAAAAAATTCGTGATAATCAGTGATGCGTAGATAAATACTAGGACAGGAATCATAGACTCAAACTCAAAGTGGGGCACCGGCAGCCCTGGCTGAATTAATTCTTTTCCCTCCTCAACCATGTAGTGCTGAATGTTCAACATGTAGAGAAGATGCAAGGTGCTACCTAGCATCCCAAAAATAGCGATAATAGCCATCAGAATACGAGCCCAGTTACGCCCACGGTAGACAAAAATACCAAGTGTAAAGTATATGGCAACACTTATCAGCAATAAGATATTCAGAACTTGCAGAACGTGGTTAATACCATTAGTAAAAGAGGTAATATCATGATCCTGCTGCATATGTAAATCTGTGAGGAGTTGATGCATGAGGTTGTTATAAGAGTTAACCATCCGAGTGGATGCAATAAGCTCCGACACCCGCAGCACAATGCATATGGCACATATAATCAGCGTGATAATGGGCGTGATTGTGAGTTTAGGACGGGCCACCGGAGCAGGCTGAAGCACACCCGCATACACTGGAGCATAGGGCATAACAGGAGGCTGCGAATATGCAGGGGGCTGGTGTGCAGGGGCCTGATTGTAGTAGGGGGAATTCTGCGGCACAGGATAACTTGGCTGCCCCGCAGGATCGGGTAGGTGATATTGGCTCATCGGTGATGCTCCTTTTGATGTATAACAGCTATTCGCTGTAATGAAGTCGCATATTGAGCATAACCTACATTAGGTTCATGTGATGGTACATCATGCGTTTCCCTGCAATCATTATCCCTTTATACAAGAAGATAATTGTTTTTTAGGGTTGATACTGGAAGATCAGAAATCCTCCGCGAGGGCGCGGATGGCGGCGGCGACCGCATCCGGATGCGGGTCCACCGTCAGATCTGCGAGCGGCAGCAGGGCCTCGTGCGAGCCCACCGCAACCGCATACCGGGCACCCTCAAGCACCCCTGCATCGTTCATATCGTTGCCAAACGCGATATAAGGGTCGAGTTTTTCGCCCGGACGCGCGCCAAGCGCCTGCGGGAGAGCCGAAACTTTATGCACACCCCCGGGTGCTAAGTCAATACTCGTGGTGGCATCCTGGTGCTTAGTCACATGCAGGTTTAGGCTCGCAATAGTCTTTTCGAGCTCGGCGTAAAGATGCGGATTATTGATGTCAAGCAGGATTATTTTGACCGGATTCTCCAGCTCTTTCAGGGAAACTAGACGGTCGGTTCCCTCGGGGTTTAGCCGTTCCACAAGCACATGCGCATCGGGCAAGTCAAAGGCGTAAGAATCCAGGGAGTCCGCGATATAGTGCAACCCGTGACGTTCGATAAGGTCCCGAATTTTTGCATAACTATGCGCATCTAGGTGTTCCCGCGCCCGCAGATGCCCGTCCCGGTACAGCAGCGAACCGTTCGCGCCGATCAGCGCCAACCCGTTGTGCGTGCGTACATCCTCAGAGAGCATGGGCAGAATATCGCGCACCGGCCGGGCGGAGGCAAAAACTACGCGGTGTCCCGCCTGCAGCAGCGCATAAATTTCGCGCTCAATGGCGGGCTCAATCACCATGCCGTTAAAACTGGTGGTGCCGTCGATATCGAAGACAAAATTCATGATACCCCTGAGTTTTCTCGGTCGGTCGCGGCGACGCTCTGCTTACTCACACCCTTTTCAACGATGCGCCCCACACTCGGCGGAAGCGCCGCACGTAGTTTCGTCAGCATCTCTTCGTACTCGGCGTTCGGATCTGAATCAGCGACAATAGCGCCGCCGGCGGCGAGGGTTATAAGCCCATTATCGTGCGCAACCAAGGTGCGTATGACAATAGAGAGATTGGCGCCGCCATCCGCCGAGAAGAATCCGAGAGCACCCGAGTATACGCCGCGGGGGCGCGCCTCCAGATCCTCAATAATATTCATTGTTGAGGGCTTAGGTGCGCCGGTCATAGACCCGCCAGGAAAGCACGCCGCGCCGGCATGCACTGCGGAAATTTCGGGTTTAAGGCGCGCAGTGACGGTCGAAACAAGCTGATGCACCGTTGCATAACTTTCCACACCCATGAGTACAGGAACCTGAACGCTCGCGGGATCGCTCACCGTCGAGAGGTCATTGCGCAAAAGATCGACGATCATCAGATTCTCGGCACGGGTTTTCGCATCGTGCTGCAACCAGTGAGCCGCAGCGGCGTCTTCCTGAGGATTCGCACCGCGCGGGCATGTCCCTTTAATCGGCTTCGTTTCGGCGTTTCCGTGCGTATCAACCATCAGAAAACGCTCGGGAGACGATGAAAGCACCGAGAAATCGCCACACCGCAAATAGGCGGCATAGGGCGCGGGATTGTGCCTGCGCTGAGTGCGGTACAGCTCAAAAAGCTGATCTGGCGTGAGAGGATGTTCTACCCGCGCGGTACTTTCGGCGCTCAGGCACACCTCATAACTATTCCCCTCATAAATATGCCATTGCGCGCGCTCAATATCTGCGCAATAGCTTTCGCGCTCAGGGGCTTCAAAAAGCAGATGCTCCACATGCTGACTCAATGGTTTACCGCCGCCATGTGCGTTATCGCCCGGTATCTCACGCCAAGAATCCCGCGCCAGTTCGCGCAAACGCGGCTCAATTTTCTCAAACCAGGGTTTATCACCCAGCAGCCACGCGCGACGGGTTTCATGTTCATAGGTCAGGTACCGCACGGCGGGCATCCAGAGAGAATCCGGGGTTTGTGCCGTGTGCCGGGGCGTGTATCCGATGCGCCCGGGGTGCAGGGCGGCGCGCGCCTCGTACCCGAGATAGCCCACGTAACCGCCGCGCAAACCTTCGGGCAGCTCGGCAATACTATCAGGCTCAGGCATGCTGGCAAGCGCAGTATCGAGGGCATCCCAGGGAGTCGTGTTTGTTGCCTCGCGCGCGTTTTCGATGCGCAGCACAGCCGCCCAGTGCGGGACGACGCCCACATACGAGACACGGGACATAGGCGATTCTTCTCGTGCGGAATCAAGCCAATAGGCGTACCGAGCACCCGCAGCAATCACAGGGTATGCGGCCTCGGGCGTTATCTCAAAGTCGAGGGCACGCACGTGCAATGTTGGGTATTGATCGGGCTGAAGAATCACGTTTCCTATTGTAAAGTGCGTTACCATCAGTCCTGCACGGCGTGGCTTTGACCCGAATACAAAGGATGCGGCACCGGCAGCCGTTTCGGGGGCTGGGAGCACCGCATCCTAATATACTCTTTTGACTATATATACTAGTCAAACTTTATATATTCCAAAGTTTTATGGTATAGCTTCATTAGTGAACGACAGCGGGATCCTTCCCGTTTTCACTATCCATGGGAAGGTTTGCCTCAAACCAGGCGGTCGTTCCTCCGGCAATATTGTTTGCCTGGTACCCGTTCTCACGCATGTACTCTGCTGCCCGGTTGGACCGCCCACCCCCATGACAAATAACATAGAAGTCCTCACCCTTGGGAAGCTCATCTAGGCGTTCCGGGAGCTCGTTAAGCACAAGATGCTGCGCACCCGCAACATGGCCAGCTTCCCACTCGTAGTCTTCACGGACATCAATAATCGTGGCTCCAGCGGGCACATTAGTGGGGTTTACCTGGGGTACATCACTCATGATTTTCTCCTCAAACTCCAATGTCGGTTGTATTTCAATTGTTTATCTATTCTACTCCTGAAAATTGGGGTTGCACGAAAAAATGTTTTGGCGAAGAAGCGTATTCCAAGCAATTTTTAGATAAAAAAATACTTCTTACAGCAACATTGTTCTGCCCCGCTCGCAGCCTACAAATCCCCTTGTGGAGGGGTATATTTGTACTGTGAGCAGCAGAACTTTTATTCTCGAAACTATATACATTTTCTAAGGCATACTCTAAAATTCAGGTAATAGAGCCGGTTGTGACCGGGAACCTATTCGGGAGGTGAGCCATGTCAGCCACTGCACCCGTCACAGAACATCAGCAGCACAATAGAACATTCTTCGGGCATCCACCGATGCTTGCCAGCCTCTTCACCGTGGAGATGTGGGAACGATTCTCATTCTATGGCATGCAGGCCCTTGCCATTTACTACCTGTACTACTCCATTGATAAAGGCGGGTTAGGGATACCCGAAGAAGCGGCAACCGGCGCTATGGGAGCGTATGGTGCAACCGTTTACCTCATGGCGATCCTCGGCGGTATTTTGGGCGACCGCGTCCTGGGCCCCGAACGTACCCTCTTCTATTCAGCGATTGGTATTATGGCGGGCCATATTGCCCTCGCCGCCATACCCGGGGCAGCTGGTGTACTCATAGGCCTTCTTCTGGTCGCGATCGGTTCAGGCTGCCTCAAAAGCAGCGCATCGGTTCTGGTTGGCTCGCTCTACAACAAAGACGACCCCAAACGCGAAGCAGGGTTCACGCTTTTCTATATCGGCATCAACATCGGAGCGCTTTTAGGCCCGGCGCTGACCGGCTGGGGATGGGGCTGGTTAGGCTTTCACTTCGGCTTCGGAATTGCGGCTATTGGCATGGCGGCAGGACTCATCCAGTATGCGTTCACCCGCAAGAACCTGCCCGAATCAGTGCACGAAGTGACCGCCCCTTTCACCCCGCGTCAGAACGGTATTCTAGCGGGCACCCTGCTGAGTATAGCTCTCATAATATTCCTGTTGGTCACCATGGGGTGGATCACCACCAGCAACATCTCCACGTGGGTGGTGAGCGCCGTTGGCATTGGTGCGATCGCCCTATTTGTTCAGCTGCTCACCGCCAAGAACGTGACCAGCGACGAACGCTCACGGGTGTGGGCATTCATTCCCCTCTGGATTGCCAATGCTATTTTCTGGGCACTCTACCAGCAGCAGTTTACGTTTATTCCCGTATACTCCGAAAAGCGGCTCGACTGGCATATTCTGGGCAGTGACCTGCCTCCGACCCTTGTCAATTCTCTCGCCCCCATTTTCGTGATTCTTCTAGGCTCAGGGTTCGCCGCCATGTGGACCAAGCTGGGCGACCGGCAGCCACGCACAACCACCAAGTTCTCGCTCGCACTCGTGACTATCGGCCCGGCATACTGGGTTTTCCTCACACAGGTGGGTGTCCCTAAAGTGGCGGTCTATTGGATGGTCATCATCATGTTCATTTTTACCGTCGCCGAGCTCACGATATCCCCCACAGGCATGGCGCTGACCACCCGGCTCGCGCCCGAAACCTATAAGGTGAACATGATGGCGCTCTACTGGACCTCTCTGGCGATGGGGAACGCATTTGCGGGCTGGTGCGCACAGTTCTACAGCCAAGACACCGAGGTTCCCTACTTCACCTATGTGGGTGCCGTCTCGGTTATTGCTGGTATTGTTCTCTTCCTCTGCCGCGCACCCGTGCAGAAACTCATGCGCGGAGTGAACTAGAACGCCCATTC
>ERZ773072.94-NODE-94-length-50362-cov-7.903433_pt1 | contig 50362 bp, 39 predicted proteins | sample MGYA00580617_ERZ773072 | MGnify/ENA primary metagenome ERZ773072 (study PRJEB29015, sample SAMEA2737970) | human oral metagenome | biome: human oral; feature: human-associated habitat; material: dental | place: China | collected 2122 ...
GGTTGAGTGTGCGGTCAATGCGGATGCGGTGGCAAAAATCCTCGTCGTGGCTCACGACGATGAGCGCGCCGGTATACGCATTGAGCGCCTGCACTAGCCAATCCACCGAAGAAATATCGAGGTTGTTCGTCGGCTCATCCAGCATGAGCAGCTGCGGCACCGGATCCGCCAAAAGAACCTGCGCCACCGCTGCACGGAAACGCTCACCACCGGAGAGCTCACCGGTCTTATGGTGCACGCTCTCACGACGGAAAAGTAGCCGCGCCAGCTGATCACGAAGATGCTGTTCGCTCACCCCGGGGTTAGCCCGCTGCACGCTCTGCAGAAGAGTCAGCTCCGGGTCGAGGGTAATGCGCTGCGGAATATACGCCCCCTCGATGCAATAGTCGACGCGGTAGGCGGGCTGCACGGGGGCGAGGTAGTCCGCATCGCCTGCGTGGGCGATAGCGTTCAAAAGGGTGGTCTTGCCGCTACCGTTTGCGCCGGTAATACGCAGGTGCTCGGGGCCGCTGAGAATCAGATGTTCGGGGTGCTCCGCCGGGGTTCCCTGCTGACTCTCGCTATTCGCCTCGGCGGGTGAAAAATGCAGAGAATCAACCTTGGTAGGTTGCTGAACAGTAAATGTTTCACGTGAAACCTGGCTGGAATCAACCCTGCTCAGCTCCAGCACCTTACGTCCCGCGGGTAGGGGCCGCTGGCTCAGCTCGGCATAGATTTTCTCCTGGATGCGCACCTGATCCTGAGCGTTCTGATACGCCTCTTGAGCCTGCTCCTGCTTGCCCACGCGCAGAACTCGAAGCTTCGCCGCCGCCTGCCGTGAGGCATCCTTGGCGAGGGCAAGAATCGTGTCAGGCTGATCATCCTTCCACACGCGGGACATGTTCTTCGAGATAATCTCCTGAGCCTGCACCCACTCACGATGTGCCGAACGCACCTCATTCTTCGCCTCGGTCACGCGACGCTGAGCTGCCTGCTGTTCGGCCTCCAGCGCCTGCCGGTAGGTGCTGTAGTTACCCTCGAAGAGGCGCAGATGAGCCAGTCCCTGACGGTCCGCGTGAAGCTCCGCAATCACGTTCACACGCTCCAGAAGATCGCGGTCATGGCTGATGATGAGCGCCGGGCAGGGTAGCGCCTCCAGTGCGGTGAAGAGCTGAGCCTTCGCCGCGGAGTCCAGGTTGTTTGTCGGCTCGTCGAGCAAGATGAACTCGGGATCAGAAATCATCAGCGAGGCAAGCGCGGCGATGACCGTCTCACCGCCGGAGAAGCTGCGCATACTGCGAGCAAAGAGTGCGCGAACAGCCTGCGGGTTGTCGCGATCAACCACGGTCGCCGGGGCAAAACCGTAGGTTGCAAGAGCCGCGAGGGTGCGCTCCTCAACATCCCAGTTATCCCCGATGGTCTCGTAGAGTTCGGGGGAGTACTCGCCAGATTCCACTGCCTGTAGCGCCCGCAGAATCTCAGAGATTCCGCAGAGCTCGGCAAGGGTCTGCTCCCGACCCAGGCCCAAATCCTGGGGTAGATACGCCATCTGCTCCGGGACCGCCAAAGAGCCAGAATCCGGGGTTAAATCACCCAAAATCAACCTCATAAGGGTTGTTTTTCCGCAACCATTGTCACCAATGAGCCCGGTTAGAGGTGCCGAAAATACCGCCGAAAGATCCGCAAAAAGCGGAGGCTGGCTCGGGTGCGCGTACGAAATATGGTCGAGTGTAATGTGGCGTGACATGGGCCGAGTTCCTTCGAGTAGGTGCTCGGATTCCGGCCAGTGCACATGAGGTGTGAAGGCATGAAGAAACCCGAGCGTAACGGTGGATGTACCTGTGCCCGGGTGCGTGCGCGCTGATTGGAACACGTAGGAAACGTGTCCGTAGAGCTGCTGCGTGAGCGCACGAAAAAATTCTGTGAGGTCCGGGCTTATGCTCGGTGGGTCATTTCTTTGATGCCTCCTAGATTCCGAATACCGCCCCGGTCGCGCCTTGGGTGGCTTCGGTCAAACGATACGTTCAACTCCGTAACTACCCCCACGATGGGGCAGTGTCGGAAGAGAGCTGAGGACTCCAGCATAGGAACTGACTGGGCGCTGAGTCAAACACCTTCCCATGTAGGAGAAGATTCAGCGTGCTGATTCCCCGAATGGTTCCTTCCCGAGAGTTTTTGTTGAAAGGTTGAGTGTGCGGTCAATGCGGATGCGGTGGCAAAAATCCTCGTCGTGGCTCACCACGATAAGCGCGCCGGTATACGCATTGAGCGCCTGCACCAACCAATCCACCGAGGAAATATCGAGGTTGTTCGTCGGCTCATCCAGCATGAGCAGCTGCGGTACCGAATCCGCTAGAAGAACCTGCGCCACTGCGGCGCGGAAGCGCTCACCGCCGGATAAATCCCCAATGCGCTGATGTACGCTTTCGCGACGGAAGAGCAACCGTGCCAGCTGATCCCGAAGATGCTGTTCGCTCACCCCGGGGTTAGCCCGCTGTACGCTTTGCAGGAGGGTGAGCTCCGGGTCGAGGATGATGCGCTGCGGCAGGTATGCGGTGTTGTCCAGGCGGTAGAGCACTTGGTATGCAGGCGGCACTGGGGAACGGTAATCAGGGTCATTTGCGTGCGCTATCGCATTGAGAAGCACAGTCTTGCCACTGCCGTTTGCGCCCGTGATGTGCAGGTGTTCGGGTCCGGTCAGGATAAGAACCTCGGGAAAATCTTGGATTTGAAGCAGGTAATCAACTTTATAAGGTTGTGTTTCACGTGAAACAGTGTTTTGGGTGTATGCATTCTTAAGGTCGGCGCTCTGCGGTGTAGACGCGCAAGAGTCGTTCTTCACCCGATGTAATTCCAGTACCTTCCGCCCCAATGAGAGCGCATCCTGAGCAAGTTCCAGATAGATACGCTCCTGCATGCGCAGGTTCTCTTGGGCTTCTCCAACTGCCGCCCGCGCATCCGCCACCATGCTTTCGTGGGCTGTGTGAAGTTTCCCGGCAGAGCGCTCTGAACTGTTCTTATCCAGGCCCATAGCCATGCCAGGTTTCCGCTTTGACCGCTCAAATTCGCGACCTCGGCGAGTGTTGCGATCGAGCTTAATCTGGTTCTCGGCACGCTCACGCTCAGCCTTACGCGCCTCATTCTTCGCCTCGGTCACGCGACGCTGAGCTGCCTGCTGTTCGGCCTCCAGCGCCTGCCGGTAGGTGCTGTAGTTACCCTCGAAGAGGCGCAGATGAGCCAGTCCCTGACGGTCGGCGTGAAGCTCGGCAATCACGTTCACGCGCTCCAGTAGGTCGCGGTCGTGGCTGATAATGAGCGCCGGGCAGGGCAGCGCCTCCAGTGTCGTGAAGAGCTGGGCTTTCGCTGCGGAGTCCAGGTTGTTCGTCGGTTCGTCGAGCAGAATGAACTCTGGGTCTGAATACAGAAGCGCGGTGAGTGCGGCTGTGACCGTCTGACCACCTGAAAAGGTGCTAAGGGGACGCATCAGAAGGTTGCGACGGGCCTGTGTATCGGTCGTAGTGAGGGCAGGACCAAAACCATGTTCGGCAAGGGCTACGAGGGTGCGTTCTTCAATATCCCAGGCATCGCCTATGGTGTCGTAGAGGCAAGGGGAATATTCGCCCGATTCCAGCGCATCAAGCGCCTGCAGTATTTTTGTAATTCCAAAAATATCGGCAAGATGCTGATGCCCACTCAACCCTAAATCTTGCGGTAGGTACGCTATGCGCGGTGGGGTGCTGATTATGCCTTGACTAGTGTTTATGTCGCCAAGAATAAGTCTGAAGAGGGTAGTTTTTCCGGCGCCGTTATCGCCGATAAGCCCGGTGAGTGGCGCAGAAAATACCGCGGAAAGGTCGGTGAAAAGTGGGGGCTCACCCGGATGTGCATACGAAATATGGTCGAGTGTAATGTGGTGTGGCATGGGCCGAGTTCCTTCGAATGGGTGCTCGGATTCCCGCCATCGTAGTGCACGTTAGGCATGAGAATATGAAAAAACCCGAGCGCGGTCTGTAGGTACACGTAAGCCCGGGTAGTGGGGTGGACGCATAAAAGCGCATTGACCTGGTGTTGTTGGGTCCGGGCTTATGCTCGGTGGGTCATTTCTTTGATGCCTCCTAGATTCCGAAGAACACCCCGGTCGCGCCTTGAGTGGCTTCGATTCAACAATGCGATCAGCTCTGTAGGTTACCCCCGCGGCGGGGCAACACGGATAGAGAGCTGATGAATCCAGCATAGGAACTATGTGAGCGGCGGGTCAAGTACCCTCCTATAAAACCTTCTGATAAGCACTGATACTCCCTAGAGGGCACTAGAGAGCACAAAAAGAGAGGCGACACCATTCGGTGCCGCCCCTCCTTTAGGCATTAAATCTGCGCGCGTAAAACGCGGCTCATGCCCGAAAATAAAAGCTATTACGCCTCGTGGCGCTCGCGGTACATGCCCAGCGGGCCCGCATCCGCGTACGCCTGGGCATCGTTGTAACGGTACAGGCGCGGCGGGCGGTGGCGGGTGCCCTCCACGCGGCGGCCGGTGTCAATAATCGACTTCGACGCCGCAATCTGGCGGCGGAAGTTCGCCGGGTCCAGGGTGCGACCCAGAATCGCCTCGTACACCTCACGCAGCTGCGCCAGGGTGAACTCCTCACCCAAGAAAGAGTGCGCAATACGCGAGTACTCGACCTTGTTCTGCAGGCGGTAGAGCGCGTACTCAATGATTTCGTTGTGGTCGAAGGCGAGCTCGGGCAGCTCATCCACCGGGAACCAGCGGATGTTCTCGTGCACGCGGGTGTTCGCAACCTCGGTGGCGGGAATCGACGCCCAGTACACCACGGAAACCACGCGCTCGTGATCAGCGCCGGGCACCGGGTCGGGCTCGCCCACAACGCGGGCGGCACGCGCCTCGGGGGTGCGCAGAACGTCACCGAATGCGTAGAGCTGTTCCAGGTAGCCGGGCTGCAGGTTGGTTGCGCGCTTCAGCGTCGAAGCCGCTGCCTCTTCGAGGGAAAGATTCGGGTTGAGCGGGCCGCCAGGAAGTGCCCACTGGCCCTTATAGGGCTCGCGGAGGCGGCGAACCAGCGGCAGCCACAGGGTCGGGTGGGTTTCGTTGTCCTTGGGGCGCAGGGCCAGAATAACGGTCGATACAGCGAGGGACACAGAGGTGTGGTCCACGTCGTGGTGCTCTTCAACGGCAACTGCGCCGGGAAGAGGCTGGGATGCGATGCTCATTCAGGCCTCCTGTGCGAATGGGTATCGATAGGTGTGCATACTCTACCCATTTTAAGGGGTTAATAGGGTAAAAATGCACGCAAGGCACCCGCTGAGTCGAAAACCGGTGCCCTCCGCGTCGTGTCAAGGGGAAAAAGTTCAGGTACCGGACACGCAAAGCACCCCTCCGCACTGCTCAAAAGGCAGAGGGGAGGGGCGCTCCAGCGTCTACTTATGCAACGTCTAACTATGTAATTTTAGGGTGCATGCCGGGGGTGCAGACTAGTCGATCTGCAGCTCGCCCATTGCGTCCCAGTCGTCGCCGTCAATCAGGCGAGAAATAATCTTCGGGGTTGCAGTCAGCAGCGGACGCATGTCCTTCATCGCCTGCTGGAAGTGGTCAGAGTTCACGTGCGGGCCAGCTGCGTCATCGTTGAAAGCCTCGAGCAGAACGAACTCGTTCGGGTCCTCAACGCTGCGGGACCACTCGAAGAACTTGTTGCCTTCCTCGGCGCGGGTTGCCTCGGTGAAAGCGCGGGTCTTCTCGATCCACTGGTCAGCGTATTCGGGCTTGACGGGGAACTTTACAGCAATGAAAATCATTGGAACTCCTTAATGGAAGGGTAGATACGTACCCTCCCAGTTTAAGGCCTGGGCGCTCGCCGGCGCTGAAGAATACGGTGCGAGGTAGCGGTTTTAGCTTGTGGCTTTAACCGCTGTCTCGAGTGGCTTTTGTAGTTTTAGTGAGCCGCCGCCTTGAGAACCTGCAGGGCGCGTTCCAGTGCCGCACGGTCTGCCGTGATGGCAGCTGCCCTCTGCGGGTTGGCGGAGTCGCCTCCGAACGCCGCGTTGTAGTACATGCCGTCACCCAGAAGCAGCACGGCGCGGGCAATCTGCTCGTCACCAATCTCCGCGAGGACGAGCGCATGCCAGCCGTCCTGCACGCGTGCCATGGTCTGCTGGGCAAGTTCGTTATTGCTCTGCGCCAAGCGACTCAGGGCGATCAGGGAGCGGTCGAACGGCGAATTATCGGGTGTGGAGGAATTGATGTAGTATGCGCTTGCCCCCTCGGGTGCCTGCTTCATTGCCGCGAAGTCCTCTTCTGCCAGGGCGAGGGTGCGTTCTGCGAGCGCCTCAAGTAGCGCCTTCTTGGAGGAGAAGTGGTAGAGTAGCCCGCCCTTGGAAACCTTGGCGGCGGTGGCGACGGCGTCGAGGGTTGCGGCGCGTTCTCCCGAGCGAATCAGCAGGTCGACGTAGGTGTCGAGGATGTGTTCGCGGGAGTTGTTGGCGCGCTGTTTTCGGTGGTTGGGGGTGGTCATGGTTACCAGTCTAACCGCTTGAAACTATACCGTCCAGTTGGTATAGTTAATCTTCGTTTGTGGGACCGCCCGAACCCCTAAAACCTCCGGGCAAGCCCCGAAACCACACTAAAAACCCTAGTCCAAAAGACAGGCCGAGCTGATGCCGCCGCGTCCGCCGTATCAGCCGAAACCCCATAGACGCACGAAAACAACCCATGACGAATCACAATCCGCACACCACGGCTCTGCCCATTCACGCCCCCGACCAGAAGACCAAGCGCTGGGCGGCACTCGGCGTGCTCATGCTCCCGGTGCTCCTGGTCTCCATCGACAACACGGTGCTCGCCTTCGCGGTGCCCGCAATCGCTAAGGCGCTGAGCCCCTCCTCCGCGGAGCAGCTGTGGATCGTTGACTCCTACCCGCTGGTGCTCTCCGCCCTGCTCGTGCCCATGGGCGCTATCGGTGACCGTATCGGCCGCCGCAAGCTGCTGCTCATCGGTTCGACCGGCTTCGCGGCAATCTCTGCGCTCGCGGCATTCGCGCCCTCCGCGCTGATGCTCGTGGTTGCCCGTGCCCTGCTCGGTATTTTCGGTGCCATGCTCATGCCGGCAACCCTGTCGATTATTCGCAATATCTTTGTGGATGCGGCCGAGCGCCGCATCGCTATTGCCGTGTGGGCTTCGGGCTTCTCCGCCGGTGCGGCGCTGGGTCCGATTGTGGGTGGTTTCCTGCTGGAGCACTTCGAGTGGGGTTCGGTGTTCCTGCTTGCTGTGCCGATTCTGATTCCGCTGCTGATTCTTGCTCCGATCCTGGTGCCCGAGTCGAAGGACCCGAACCCCAGCCCGGTGGATCCGCTGAGCATCCTGCTGATTATGACCGGCATGACCGGCATTACCTTCGGCCTGACTCACACCTCCGAAACCGGTTTCGATGCGGTGGCTATTAGCACCATCCTTGTCGGCCTGTGCTTCATCGTCCTGTTCGTGCTGCGTCAGCTCAACCGCGAGAAGAACGATATTCAGCCCATGCTGGATGTGCGTCTCTTCCGCAACACCGTGTTCACCGGTGCGATTACCGCAAACCTCATCTCCATGATGGTGGATGTTGGCTTCATCTACTTCGCCTCCCAGCACCTGCAGTTGGTCTCCGGCCTGCCGCCCATGTACGCCGGTATGCTGCTGATTCCCGGTACCCTGGCGACCATTATCGCCGGTCTGGTGATTGCGCGCGTGGCGGTGCACTTCCACCCGGCGCAGGTGGTGTCCTTCGGTCTGGCGCTCAACGCTGCCGCGTTCGCGGTGCTCGCCTTCCTGGGTGCGCATCATGACGTGGTTATTATCCTGATTTTCATTGTGCTCGGTACCGGTATCGGTATTGCGCAGACCATTTCGAACGACCTGATGCTCTCCAGCGTGCCGCCGCGTAAGGCGGGTGCGGCATCCGCGATTTCTGAGACCTCCTACGAGATGGGTGCGGTGCTTGGTACCGTCATCATTGGTGGTATGCTCACCGCCATCTACCGCGCAAACGTCGTCATGCCCGCCGGTCTGGATGAGACCCTCGCCAACCACGCCCACGAAACCCTCGGCGGTGCCGTGACGGTCGCAAGCCACGTGGGCGGCGAGCAGGCAAACCAGCTGCTCTCCTCCGCATTCGCGGCGTTCGACTCCGGCGTGGTGGTTAGCTCGGCGTTCAGCGCCGTGCTCATGGGCGTTATGGCTGTTATCAGCTACCTCATGATCCGCAAGGCACCGCGCGAAATGAAGCCCGCAGAACACTAACCCAGCCTACTAACCCTGCACTAATTCGGGTACGTAAGCCCCGCCTCCTGACGCTACCGTAGCATTGGGAGGTGGGGCTTATTCTTACGCACCCACCTGCGCATTTAAAGGTTCAGCACAGGTGCCGGTGGTACGGTAAAAATAGTGGGCTCACGCCCGAAAACAGTAGGCTCACGCCCGAAAAAGACACCCCGAAAAAGACCGAGAAACCAGCGGCTCCACACACTCAAGGAGGAACGCCACCATGGGACTCAAAGACTGGGTAGCACCCTTTATCACGCTACTCATCGGTGCCAGCACCATCTTCATCTCCTACAAAAACTACCAGGCGCAGGCGGCGGCAAAACCCTCCGAACTGGCACGCCTGGAGCTGTGGAGTAAGCTCCTCACCGAAGCCGGTATGGACATCAGCGCGCTCCCCGACCCGGAGAGCCTCACCTCCGACCAGCGCGTCATTCTGGAAAACTACCGGGTCTTCCTCAAACGTGCCTCCCTCGAATCGAAGTTGCGTAAAGTCGGCATCGACAGCAACCGCGTGTTCAGCCTGCTTATGAAGCGTGCGCACTCCTCCGTGAAGCCCACGCCCATCCCCATTGGCGACTCGATCCGCTACTACCGCCTGATTCTGCGCGGTCTGCTGTACCTCTGGGTGCCTTGCGCGGTGGTGTTCATTGGTGTGCCGATTATCGTGGCAACCATCGCCTACCTGGTGCGTATCTTCACCGGTCAGCCGGTGGACTGGAGCAGCTACAGCCTGCCGCCCATCGCGGTGGTTCTGCTGCTGGTGGGTGTCGGTGCGGTGGGTTCCCTCGTGTACCTGCAGAACCGCGTTATCTCCGCGATTATCGCGAACAACGTGTACTTCTACTTCTGGGATATTTACGGCTCCAAGAAGGGCGCCCGCGATTCGAAGCATGCCTACAGCGAGCGCCTGGCGGCTAAAACCTACGCCGACCAGCTGTTCCTGGGTCAGCACGAGTTCGCGTACCAGTTCCGGCAGAACATGTACATGGCGGGTATCCAGGAGATTGACGAGTACCCGCGCGTGCTCAGCGACGCGGGGATGCTACCGCGTAACTACCGGGTTGTGGAAACCACCGAGGGTGAGGACCGTATCGACCGTGCCGTGAACTGGGTGCGCTCCAAGATTGGTTTTGAGCGTCTTGAACCGCGCATCATCTATACGCTCGAACATAAGGACGCGCACAGGGATGAGCAGAAGGCTGCACAGAAGGACTCCGCGCACGGTGAGCCGGTAGCTACTGAGCAGGGTGTTTCTGGGCAGCCCGTAGAGACTCCGGCTCAGGATAAGCAGGAGGATGCGCAGAAGGCTCCGGATGTACCCGCATCAGATGTACCCGCATCAGATGTGCCCGTCTCGGAAGAAGCTGTCTCAGAAGAACCCATCGTCGCGGAGGTGCCCGTTGAAGCACCTGCCGATCATCCTACTGACGTGCTTACTGATGTGCTTGCCGGGGATCTAGCTGATGCACCCACCGAGCCCGTCACCGGAAGCGCCACCGAACCCTCTGCCGTATCTGGGGTATCTGCCGCATTCGGAGAGGATGATCCCACGGAGGTGTTCAACCCCATTACGCAGAACGCCGCCGCCAGCGAGAAGGCTGACGGTGAGAAGCCCAAAAACTAAATAGCCGCCCGGAGCACCACAATCCGGGCATGAGAAGAGGGTCGCAGCCTACGAATCGCCATTGAATCGTAAGCGTGCGACCCTTTTCCTTTCCCTTCAAGGAGGAGCAGAATCGGAGGTACCGCCCGACCAAGAAGAGTCAAATGATGCGCCCCTCCGCCAGTAGAGGTTGCCTGGCAGAAGAACCCGCTCAAGCGGGTTGGCAGAGCGCCCGGCAGAGGGTGCATCACGCCTTAGAAGCTTGGCCCCTGGGTGTGGGGGGGGGGAGTGATTCGCGCTCCGGGTGGGACCTACCCTCTCCCACCCGGAGGCGAATCGTGGGGATGTTCGCAGTGTCATGAAGACATCCCACCGAAATCCCTAACGAACGTTCGGGGTTTCAGTATGAGCGGTATATGAGCCTACCGCAGTCTATGCCGCAACCTCGGGGTTGCGGGAGATAACAACCTTCACCACGTTGTGCTCAGCAGCGTGGGTGAACAGGTCGTATGCTTCCTCGAACTGGTCGAAGGTGAAGTAGTGGGTTGCCATAGCCTTAGCGTTCAGGCGACCCGAGCGGACCATGTTCAGCAGGTTACCGACGGTGTTGCAGTTGACCAGACCCATGTTGATGCGAACGTTAGAGATCCACATGGTGTTCAGGGGCAGCTCAACGGGCTTGCCGTGCACGCCGGCGTTAGCGATGTTGCCGTAGGGGCGAACAATCTTGGTGCAGGTCTCGAAGGTCTGCGGAACACCTACAGCTTCGATCGCCACGTCCACGCCCAGGCCGTCGGGGGAGAGAGCCTTAATCTTCTCGATGAAGTCCGGGTCGCCCGCGTTGACCTTATCGGTTGCGCCCAGCTCCAGTGCCTTGTTCATGCGGTTCTCGTCGAAGTCGATGGTGATGACGCGGCCGGCACCGCAGAGGTTAGCGGTCATAATCGCGCCCAGACCCACGGGGCCTGCACCCACGACAGCGACGGTGTCGCCGGGCTTGGTGTTGCCGTTCAGAATACCGATTTCGAAGCCGGTGGGCAGTGCGTCGGTGAGGAAGAGGACGTCCTCATCGGTCAGGCCCTCCGGAACCAGGTGAACCGAGGTCTCTGCGTAGGGAACACGCACGTACTCTGCCTGGGTGCCGTCAATCATGTAACCGAAAATCCAGCCGACACCACCAACGGTCTGGCAGTGCGAAGGCTGGTTCGCCTTACAGTAGGAGCACTTACCGCAGCTGGTCACGGCGGGGATGATGATGCGGTCGCCGACCTTCAGGTCAGTCACCGCGGAGCCAACCTCGGTAATGGTACCGACAGCCTCGTGGCCGAGGATGCGTCCGTGGTCCACCTCGGGGCAGTCGCCCTTCAGGATGTGCAGGTCAGTACCGCAAATGGTGGTGGTGTCGACGCGGGCGATAACGTCCGTGGGCTCAAGAATGGTGGGGTTCGGGACTTCCTCCCAGGCGCCCTTCTGGTCGGGACCGTGGTACACATATGCCTTCATGGTGACTCCTTCATTGAAGCTCTGATGAGGGTGCAGTGACTGCTTTATCACTACATGTATCAACCCATAAGAAATATTTGATAGGTTGTATTTTCATTAAACCCGACGTGTTGAATTAAGCGCTTTTATTACGCGGAGTGTATCTTTTGGTTCTTTAAACATGAACATGGTTCATTTTGGGTGTTTAAGACCTGTAAAAAAACGCACGAGGCGCACCCCCAAAACAGGGATGCGCCTCGTGCGTTTAGTCGAGAAAAGTTGGGTTGAGCGGGGGTTGAGTTCGGAGCTCAGCAGCTTAGCTCTTCAGCTGGGCACGCGCTCGCGAACGAACCGCCGTCACCGCCCACACCAGCACAAAAGCCGCCACCATCGACAGCACAATCGTGCCACCGGTCGGCAGGTTAAACGCCCACGACAGGTACAGGCCAACAATCGAGCAGGTGCCGCCAAACACCGGCGAGAACACCATCATCGACCCCAGTCGGCGGCACGCCAACCGGGCAGCCGACGCCGGAATCACCAGAAGCGCTAACACCAGCACATTACCGAGCGTCTGCAGACCCAGCACCACAGAAATGGTCACCAGAACGTACAGCACAATATCCAGGGCAAGCACCGGCAGACCCATCGCGCGGGCACTCTCACGGTCCAGGCTGACCGTCACAATCTGGCGGTGGAACAGCCACAACACCAGCAGAATAACGGCACCCATGATCGCAGCCTGGGTAATGTCCTCATTCGAAACGCCCACAATCGAGCCGAACAAGAAATCCTGCACCGACCCCGAATAGCCCGGCGCCAACGAAATAATCACAATACCCAACGCAAAGGACGCCGCGAAGAAAATACCGATCACGGAATCCTCGCGCAGCCGCTGATTCTGGCTAAAAATAGCCACCAGAATAGCCGTCACCACGCCCGCGGTCAGACCGCCCATCACCAGGTTGCCGCCCAGCACGAATGCCACCGCAAGACCCGGGAACACCGAGTGCGCCACCGCATCGCCAATGAAGACCATGCCGCGCATCAGCACGTGGCAGCCCACTACACCGGTAACCACCGACGCGAGCAGCACAGCCGCCAGGGCGCGCGGAAGGAACGCCAGAGACGGGTTGAACAGGTCGGCAAGAAAATCGATAGGAGTAATCAACGGGCACCCCCGGTGGAAGTAGAAGTATCAGCGGGGGCAGAATCAGAAGTGCAAGAATCCGACAGTTCGTGGCCGTACTCATCCAACGCACCACCGGCACAGGTGAAGCCCGTGCGGGCGTGGCCCTGCGCCTCCTCAATATCGTGACCGTGCAGCCACGTATGCAACTGCTCCAAGCTAAAGGAGTCCGCCGGACCATCCAGGTGAATATTGCCGCGCACGCCGCACAGTCGCGAGCAGGACTCGCGCGCCGCCAGCATGTCATGCGTAGACATCAGAATCGTGATGCCCTCCGACGCCAACTCACGGTACAGGCGAGTCAGAGTGGTCTGTGTCGGCGCATCCACGCCCGTAAACGGCTCATCCAACAGCAGCAGGGAGGGGTTCGCCGCCAAAGCGCGCGCCAAAAGAACCCTCTGACGCTGACCACCGGAAAGCTCCGCAATGGAAGCATCCTGCAGGTGCAGAACATCGGTGCGTTCCATCGCCGAAAAAACCTGAACCCAATCCTTCTTCGCCGGGCGGCGGAAGAACCCAATCTCACGCACGCGACCAGTCATCACTGTATCCTTGACGGTCAGCGGAAAATCCCACTGGAACTGGTGCTTCTGCGGCACATAACCAATATGCGCACGCGCCACACGCGGCGACTCGCCCAACACGCGAACCTGACCGGACGCCGGGCGAATCAGACCCAAAATAGTGCGCAGCAGCGTAGTCTTACCGGCACCATTAGCACCAATCAGACCCGTAAACTCGCCACGCTCCAGGGTCAGGGACAGATCTTTGAGGATGGAACGGCGCGCGTAGCCGGCGTACAGGTTTGAAATCTCAAGAACGGGCTCGGTACCCGCTGTTACCGACGCGCTCACGAACGGTCACCGCGCACTTCATCCAGCGCCTCACGCTGCGCGGAGGAGCGGCGGCGGAACGAAAGGAAGGCGCCCACGGCAATGACAGCTGCCACGCCTGCGGCAATGGCGCCCCAGGGGACAGTGAACTCTGCTCGGTGGCCGCTCTGGTCACTCGATGCAGCGGCAGCAGAAGAAGAAGAACCAGATGCCTGAGTACCGGACGCCTGAGAAGCAGAGCTCGACGAAGCGTCGGAAGATGCAGAAGAAGCCGAACCCGAACCGCGAGCCTGCGCCTCCATCGCGTACAGGGCATCAGCGCTCGCGGAGTCACCCACCGCAAACTTCAGGTAGCGGGTATCAGACACGGTCGAACCATCAGACAGCTCAGCGCTCGCGGTGACCTTCAGCAGGTACTCGCCGGGGGCGGTGAACACCCAGTTCGCGTGGGTGTGAGTGTTCTTCTCCACCCACAGCTTCTGCGGCTCATTCTTGGTCGAGGACCACAGCACCTGCGGTGCTGAGAAGTTGCCGTTCTCCAGGTACAGGCTGAACGTGCCGGGGCCGCTCACCTGCTCCAGGGTCAGGTTCACGCCGCGGTTCAGCTTGGACACCAGCTGCGGATCCTGAGTGTTCCAACCCGGCCAAATCACGCCCTTAGCTTCGGTCTGCGGAATCACGTACACCTTAGAGCCGGCGGGCGCACCCACGAAGGAGTAGCGCGGGTCGTTCGGCACCTCCAGGATGGCCTTATCGCTGCCACGGTAGATGACCTCGTCCAGGCTGCGCCAGACGGGGGTTTCGCCGTGGTCGTCGTGGAGCATGAGCTCAAACTTGCCGTTGTTGAAACGAGGGCCCATATCCACGTGACCGGCGGAAATTTCGGTGCGGCCGGATGCGACCGGCTGCTCCGCCGACAGGGTCTGGGTGAGGGCGCGCTCGCCGCGGCTCAGGTTGCTGTCGCTCGGCTGAGTCGAGGCGCTCTCTGCGGTTGCCGGGGTGGTCTCCGCGTGTGCCACGCCGAGGGGTGCGAGCATGAGGCTGGCGCCCAGAGCCAGGGCGGGCAGGGCGCGGCTACGCGAGGAACGGGAGGGGGTGGTTGAGTTCATCATGAGGACTTCCTTGGATCATGACCGAAACGGTGTGTGAAAGATTGTCTATATGCTGATACGGCTATATAAGCTTGTGGGATGCTTAAAACCGGATTATGAGGTGCTCGCCTCCGAGCAGCTAGCACCCGAAGATTCAGTACTGGAATTAGAACCCGAGCACAGCGCAATCGTGTGAGCATTCGCCAACATCATTTGTGCGTAGTGAGGGGCCTGCGCATCCAGCGTGTCCGAATAGAGCACCCCGGTACGCACCTGCGCCTCCCGAGCCAGCTCCGTGAGAACCGGTGAGCGCATCGCCGTGGACTTATCCAGATAAATCGCTGGGACCTTCAAATCCTCGACCGTGCGACGCAAACGCTGACGCTGCTGAATACTCGGCTCGCCGCTCGCGCTGGCACTCACAAAACCGGCAATGTGCAGCCCGTAGGTGCTCGCCAGGTAGCGGTAGCCGTCGTGCGTGGTGACCAGGTTGCGTGCCGACTCCGGCAGGGCTCCGTACACCTGGCGTAGCTGAGCATCCAGGGCATCAAGCTCCTTCATCACCTGCTCGGTGCGGGTCGCGTACTCGCTCGCACCCGCCGGATCGGCGGAGGTGAGCGCGTCACGAATGACCTGCACGCTCGCCTTCGCGTTCGGTACCGAATGCCAAATGTGCGGGTCGATTTCGCCGTGCACGTGCTTGCCCAGAACAGCCTGCGCCAGCAGGTACACCTGACCGCGATGCTCCGAAGCGCCCGAACGCAGGAAACGGTAGCTACCGCCGGCGGGCACCTCCTGCAGGGTGCGGGAGGGGACCGCGACCACGGTGCGGTTCAGTTCGTACTCTACGGCACCCTGGGAGGAATCCGCGCGGAGCACGAGCCTGCCGTCGCCGGTGCGTGCCGTAATATCGGCGTGACCTGCCGAAAGAACCTTGATGCCCGGGGCGGAAACGTTCTGTTCCTTCGCCAGGCGGTCCACCAGCTCCTGCGGGTCACGACCGACCGCGCAGTACAGGGTGCCGCGCGAAGAACGCACCGACTCCGGCGCATTGACCGCGGTGGCGCTCAGCTCAATCGCGTACTCGCCGGCATCACTAAACGCCCACGACAGGTGCGTATGTGCCTGCAACGGAAGCTCCAGTGAACCCATATCGCCGGTACGGATCGCGGTGTCCCCCTCACGGGTGAGGTTCACGCCGCGCGCATGCGAATCGCACAGCATCTCGACCGCGCCGAAGGTCTGCGTAATGAACGCCGCCAACTGCGCATTCGACGAATCCGTAGAGGTACGTGCCCGCACGCTATGCACCTCAAAGCGCATGCCTGCATCTGAAGAGTCGGTGGGGGCAGACTCGTTCTGCCCGCCCTCTTCAACACGCAAACCCAGCCAGATGGAGTCCAGGGAGGCATCCTCAACAATGGCTTCGAGCTTGCCGCCGTACTGCTCAATCTTCTCCGCAACCGCCACGGACACAACCCCGGTGGGTAGGTTCGCCTCAACCATTTTGCTGAGCTTACGCTGCTCCAGCAGCAGACCGTTCGTCAGGGCGCAGCGAGCGTAGGCGACATCGCGGATATCACGCAGGCTCGGCTCATACGAGTGCGGGTCAGCACCGGCGGGCACCAGAGAGTGCACGCTGGCTCGGTCGCCGGCAATCTGCTGCGCCAAATCCGCCAGAATCGGGGTCGTGGCGACCACGCGCATCCGGTCGGAGGAGGCGTTGACGCTGCTGGCGCATCCGCTCAGTGCGAAGGCACCAGCCCCCACCCCCGCACCCACCGCGATGCGGGAGGCGAGGGTGAGGGCGGTACGCCGACTATATGCTTGTGCGCGGTTGCCGGTATGCCCGCTATGCGGTGTCACCGCTGCGGCCCTTTCGACGTGCCGAACGCAGAATCATGGCACCGAGTGCCAGCGCCAGAATGGAGGTGCTGACCATGAACGGGTCGATGACCACACCGGTGTTCGGCAGCTTACCTGCGGCGGCTGCCTTCTGGGCGTTGGCGAGTTCCTGGCTGGTCAGGGCGCAATCCTCACCGGAGGCGGTCTTACCGACGATACGCACCTTGGATCCGTCGGGCTTGGTGACGATGCCGGTGGCTTCGTCTACGGAGCCGTTGACGGGGTTCTTAGCGGTGCTCTTCTCGCCGCCGTTAGTGCTGTTAGCACCGTTAGCGTTGTTGCCGCCGTCCTGCTTGGTGCCCGCCGCGCCCTGCGCGTTGTTGCTTGCCGGGGCGTTATCGGGGTTGCCGACGGTGAAGTGCAGAACCGATTCGCTGCTGACCTGCTGGCCGTTCTTCAGGCGTGCCGTCCAGCCGATGGTCACGGTGTAGCGACCTTCGGCGGTGAACACCCAGTTGCTGTGCTGGTGGGTGTTCGCGGGCACCTGGAAGGAACCGCCGCTACGCGAATCGAAGACCTTCTGACCGGCGGAACCGAAGTTACCGGAGAGGAAAGTGGACATGGTGCCGGGACCCTCAAAACCGTTGAGGCTCATGGTGACGGGGCCGTCGAGCTGCTTGAGCAGTTCGGGGTCCTGGGTGCTCCAGCCGAGCCAGGGCACGCCCTGCTGCTGGGTTGCACCAATCATGTGCACGGGGGTGCCTGCCGGGGCGATATTCTCCATGCCTGCGGGCAGGTTGATCTTTGCGGCGTCATTGAGCACGAACTCGAGGGCGCCGGGGGAGACGTGGCGGGCGGGGCTGGTGCGGTCGTCCTTCACGCTACTGGTGAGGGTGCCGCCGTTGAGGATCGGGCCCACGTCAAAGTGACCGTGGGTGACTTCTTCACGGCCGCTGTGCTCGGCGGTGTTAACCACGGCGAGGGTGGGGATGCTGGTCGGTGCCTGGGCTGCCTGGTTGCTCTGCTTGTTGTCCTTCTGAGCATCCTTGGAGTCCTTGGTGTCCTTGGCATCTTCGGCGGGGACCTCGGTGGCGATGCACTGCTGGTTCAGGCTACCGGGCAGACCGGAAGACAGCACACCGCTGCCGGTAATGCCGCCGCCGTTGCTGGGTGCGCTGACGTTCTGGGCGTTGGAGCCCTTCACGCTGCTGCGGGAGTTACCGTCCTTGCTTTCGCCCTTGTTGGAGTCGTTATTGGTGTTGTTGGCGCCGCTGATAGCGGTTACACCGGATCCGCCCTGGGACGCCTGCTCACCATTCGCCGATGCCTTCGCGCCGTTCGGGTCGGTCACCTGCGCGGCGTTCTGACCGTTCACGGATCCATCCACGCGGCGAATACCGGTGGATGCGCTCGCCTCCGCCGATGCACTTGCCTCAGCACTTGCGGAGGCAGAAGCGGAAGTAGATGCGCTGGGGCTGCTGCCGCCGCTCTCGGTTGCGGTGGCGCTCGCCTCGGGGGTTTCAGTCGCCTCGCTCGTGCTCTCCTTTGCTGCTTCCTTCGCGGCGTTCTGCGCGTTCAGGAGCTTGAAGCCGTCCTCAGCGTCGGTGCCCACGGCAATGGTGTAGGTCGCCTCGGAGCTGACCGGGGTGCCGTCAGCAAGGGTTGCGGTGGCGCGGAAGGTCAGCTGGTAGATACCCTTGCGGGTGAATGCCCAGCTGAGGTGCTCGTGACCGCCAGAGGTAATGGTGTGCGGTGCGAGCTTGTCGTTGGTGCTGAAGACGCGCGGGTTGTCGCGGCCGGATTCGGTGAAGACTTCGGCGCGGCCGCCTTCGGGTACGCTGCTGCGCACGAGTTCAAGGTTGATGATGTTGTCCTTGAGCGCGCCGGGGCGGATTCCTTCCGCACCGAGGCCGGGGTAGAGCAGGCCGCGGGTGCGGGTGGAGGGAATGTAGAAGATGTCGGTGCCTTCGGGGGCAATGTAGTCGTAGCCTGCTACGACGTTGGTGTGTGCGTCCTCGACGTCGGGCAGGTGGAAGACGGTGCGGGCGGGGTTGAATCGTCCCTGCTGGCCGGGGCCGGTGTCTGCGAGGGTGGCGAGGGTGAACTGGTTGCCGTCGAGGAATGCGTTGAGCATTTCGGTGTGTACGCCAGCGATGACGTAGTCACCTTCGTAGTTGACGTAGCTGCGCGACTCGGTACCTGCCTGGGCGCCGACCTGGTTTTCCTGTGCATGTGCGGCGGTGAAGGTGCCGACCTGGGGGAGGGCGAGGGGCGCCCCGAGTGCGAGGGTGCATCCGAGGGTGGTTGCGCTGAGTAGGCTCAGGGGTTTGGTGCGTCCTTGCATGGTGGCTCCTTGGATGACTGCTCGTTGGCTGGCACACTACCCGATGCTTTCGGGGTTTGCCCGGTGCTGGGCCCAGTACTGGGTCCGGTGTTAGATCCGGCGACCTGTTGCCGGTTTCTCCCTTGCGTCCGGGGTGTGCTCTGCCGTGTTTTTCTCTTTGTGGATGTGTATGGTGTGCGTTTTTGGGCGCGCCTCTGCGCACACGTATTTCTGAGAATCACTATACTCACTTAGGTTCAAAATGACAATTATTTGCAAAAGAGCTACCCTAGAGGATAGAAAAATGAGAAAGGTTGTCATGAGCTCTCAGAAGCAGACCCAGCGTCGGGTCACCACACACACCCCCACGCTCTTCATCCCCGGCGGCAAGCCCGCCCTCCGCCGCGCCGCCGCATTCCTCTCCGCCGCAGCACTGCTCGCGCTCGCAGGCGCAGCCCCCTCCCTGCCCGCCGCAGCAGGCCCCGACGACGGCAAAATCGTCACCACCAAGGGTCACGTTGACGCACCCAAGGCATACTGGGACGAGCAGAACGGCACCTTCGTCCTCATGAACGAGGCGAACCCCTACAAGACCGGCGCAGACACCTACGAACTGGACAAGACCGTTAACTGGGTCGGCAAGGGCTACAGCACCAGGGACGGCAAGTCGCAGTACACCATGACCCTGGGCGACTCGCCCTCCCTGGCGTTCCTTGGCGAACCCGGTCAGACCCTCTACATGGCACCGCACCTGACCTACGGCAACCAGGACCCCATCTGGGCGGGTCTGGGCGCCTCCACGAAGGTACCCACCGAGCGTTTCCGTGACGGCGTGTTCGCTACCGACATCCTCTCCGTTGAGGGTCCCGGCCGCATGGAGCTCTTCCGCTACAACCCGGATGACGCCCCCGCCGACGTGTACCGCATGCTCTCCAGTAGCTCCACCGGCTGGCACTCCTGGCTGCTCGACAAGGGTAGCCACACCCACAACACCACGACCTTCACCCGCCCCGGCCGCTACGTGGTCACCTACCGCACCGTGGCGCGCTCCACCGACGGCCGCATCATCAGCTCCAAGCCGTCGAAGCTGGTCTGGCAGGTTGGCGGCATGCAGCCCGTGCTCGGTGACGGCACCCCCACCGCCGTACCCACCGTTGACCGCTACAACGCGGCACCCGTCGGCGACCTGGACACCGCAAAGTACGCACTCTCCGTGGCACCGCACCGCCTGGACGCCGACCCGGCTAAGAACAAGGACGCTGACGACAAGCTCAGTGACATCACCTTCACCGCCGCGAACAAGAACCTCAAGGGCACCCTGACCCTGTACAACAACGGCTACTTCCTGACCGACCTGCCGGTCGTGAACGGTACCGCCACCTGGTCTGAAATGCTCGGTAGCGAAGGCTCCCAGCTGCAGGCGGTCTTCACCCCTGACACCTCCGACGCGAATAGCGCGGAGGCGTCCCGCTGGATCTCGCACAAGCTCACCTACGAGCCCGGCAAGGCTGAGAGCGTCTACAGCGACGACGGTAACGGCTCCTGGCCCGAAGAAATCCCGGACGCAGCGAACACCGTGCTCAGCACCGAGCAGTACACGCCCACCAGCATGGACTACGACGTGACCGTCACCCCGAACGGTAACGGCTTCAGCACCGTTGAGGTCCGCTTCAAGGATCCGAAGGTGCGCGGCTTCCTGCGCGGCGGCTTCTACGCCCAGGATGACCCGGTCTACCCCTACCTCGATTTGGAAGGCTCCATCGAGGACGGCGTGGCACGCTTTACCTTCCGTGACGAGTCCTTCTACAAGGGCACCGCTCTGCGCGTGAAGATGCTGACCCACCCGGACATGAACGCTTCCGCCTCCACCACCGAGGTTGCGGCGAAGTACGAGCCGGGCACCAAGTACACCGCACACGGCGCGCTGGCACCGGACAGCGCACCCATTGGTGATGCACCCAAGCCTGCCCCCGTGGACCCGGCACCTTCCGCTGAGCCCACCGTCGCGCCGACTGAAGCTCCTTCCGCTGAGCCGAGCGAGGCTCCCAGCGCAGAGCCGACCGCTGAGCCCAGCAACGTACCGTCGGTATCCCCCAGCGAGGTTCCGACCGTGCCCGCAGTGCCCACCGCCTCCGCTGAGCCGAGTGCACCTGCCCCGGCGCCCTCCACTCCGGCACCTTCTACTCCGGCACCGTCTAGCCCCGCGCCCGCGAACCCGACCCCGAGCGCTCCTGCTCCGACTAGCCCGGCACCGTCTGCGCAGCCGTCCACCCCGGGAACCCCCGGCAACCAGTGCGTACCCGGCAAGATTGACGGCCGCACCAAGATTTCGCACGGTCACCTGGACATTCAGGCGACCCTGAAGGACCGCCAGCTGTCCGTGGGTCTGCGTGACGACAGCGGCATCATTGACGCCGATTCGACCGTGCGCCCGCTCGATTCGGTCGTGTGGACGGTCAGCGAGAACGCCCGCCGTGTACGCACCGAACGCATGGCTGATGAGAAGCTGAACTTCATGGGCCCGGTCGGCACCGCCTTCTACGGCCTGCCGCAGACCCAGCAGAGCGGCCTGCCTTGGCCCGGCTACAACACGCAGGACATTGACTACTCGCAGCTGCGCGGCCCCGTGCGCCTGCACGTGGTGCCGAAGGTCATGCCTGAGGGTGCACGCTTCGGCATGTTCACCGAGTCGCTGAACGGTGCGGATGTGCTACTGGATTCGACGACCGGCAAGACCACGATCGACATTGATTACGCGACGCACGCGCACGCGAACTGGGTGTTCTCTGAGCCCGGCCAGTACATGTTTGATGTGCACTATTCCGCGACCCTGGCTGATGGTACTGAGGTGAACAGCCCGGTGCAGCAGCTTGCGGTTGCTGTGGGTAAGAAGGCGTCGGATGCGTGCTCGTTTGAGACTGCCGTGCCGAAGGACCCGAACGCTGCGTCGGACGACTTTAGTGGTGTGCGCCGTGTGGATTCGGCAACCCCGGGCGGTACCGCTGGTGCTAACCAGCCCGGCTCCGCACAGTCTGGTGCCGCGCAGGCTGGTGCTTCCGGTGCTGCCGGTGACGTGAACGCGCAGGGTTCGACTGACGGTTCGGCTGATGGTTCTGCTGGCGGCGTGTACCCGGGTGGTATCTCCGGCGGCGGTACCGGTGGTGGCTCTTTGGGTCAGTCCGGTGTGTCTGCTGCATCGGGTGGCGCTAGCTCCCAGCAGGGCGGCCTTGCCCGCACTGGTTTCGGTGCGGTGTCTGTGGCTGTGGGTGGCGCTCTGGTGCTTGGTGCCGGCACTGTGATGGTGCTGCGTTCCCGCCGCCGCGCCTCCTAACGCTCGCCGCGTGAGGATACGCTGATACGATAAAGCCCCCGCGGCTGAGAGGATGACTCTCGGCCGCGGGGGCTTTCTCTATACGGTGCTACATGTCCACATCAGCAAGGCCAGTAACTTTCTCACGGCCCCTGAAATAAAGAATGGTCATACCCCTATCGTCCAACTCATTCACCCTCGCCACATCATCCGAATTATTCATATCAGGCCAACGCTCATTCTCAATCCTGAACCGCACAATCGCCAAGATTCGATAGTTATTGTGGGTAGTCGGACCGAAGGCAGCAATCTGCTTGCCAGAGCGGGTATAGAAGCCCACCATATCCTGGTCTTCAACATTCAGCGTTTCGTAATACACGATGCTGTCTATCGCATTAATGGGGTAGCGGGTTGGGTTGGCTGACCAGACGCGTTGCTCAATACCTTCAGGAGAAAGCTTCACATAGGCGACATGCACATAACGCAAAAAGGAAATGAACATAGCCGATAGTAATAAGGCCGCTATTTCAGTCGCTATATCTAATGATTCAGGACCGTATATGTGACCTACAAACATAAGGCAGGGGAAGGCGGGGGTAAATATCATAATGAGAGCTTCGGCCTGATTAACTCGTCGAATATAAATACCCTCACGCTGCCGCTTTTTATCTTTCCAACGTTGCACCTCGTAATTGATGATGACGTAGAATGTCGCAACTGTCGTAGGTAAAGCGACGGCACCCCAGAAGATAATCAAGAAAGTGCGCATGGTGGGTTCTCGTTTCGTGTGGTTGGTGAATAGGAAGAGCACGCGGCCCGTCCGGGCTAGGCAGTGGCGCCTACGTGCTGAGGATACCAGGGCATGAGCCCCGAAAGCCCCGGGGTAGCGCGGGGGTGAGCCGCGCATCCCCGGGAGCCTTCAGCCCACAAACCGGCAGGCTACATATCGACGTCAGCAAGACCCGAAATCTCTTGATTATTCATGAAATACGGAATGACTTCATAACGGTTATCCAGCTGGTTCACCTTATCCACGTCAGCCGGATTATCCAGATCAGGCCAGCGGCCATACTTAATCCTGAACCGGGTCATGACCAAGAGATAGTACTCATCATAATTCGGGTTCAACGGGTTAATACGTGCACCCGACTTAGTGAGGAACCACATCCGGCTTGGGGTATCTTCATCCTTCGACTCGCTATAAACAACGCTATCAATCGCGCCGATGGGGCAGATCCTCGACCCGCGAATGGGGGTGTGCATATTAATACCCTCAGAAGAAATCTTCATGTACGTGGCGTTGACGTGCCACAGGTAGAACAGGAGGAAAGCAGTCATGAAGATGTAGATACCCTCCGCAAATGAGTTAGTTTCGGGGGCATTGAGCGACAAAAAGTAGCGGATAATCGGGAAGCCCGGGATGAAGACAATAACGTACACCAGTAGCGCTCGCAGACGACTAATGTAGATGCCTTCACGCTTCTTCTTTTCGTCACGGCGTCGATTGATGATGTAAGCGGCAAGGGTGAAAATCGTGAAAATAGTCGTGATGATGGAGCATACGCCCCAAAAGGTAATAGCAGATTCTTGAGACATCATTTAGCTATTCACTCCTTCAATCGGGTTGGAGTCGGTGATGGTAGTAGAGTGCGCATCAAGGATGCGCTGCAAGTGCTCCGGGATCGGCAAGTACCCTTCCCTACCAACAAGCGAGCCAATCTCATACTTGCGGGCGTAGCAGAGGATTTTGATTAGGGTATCCATCTCCTCGTAATCACCGAACTCTACGAAGAGCTCCGGCACATATTTGGGCGGCCAAACACCGTAACGCTCACGGAAAAGAATCATGTGGTAAATGTAGGTGGCGTCAAAGAAGACCGGGCTAAACGCTAGGCGGCGCTTACCCATCTGGCTACTACTAATTACGAAGTAGCCGCCTTTACCGTTAGCTTGCATGTGGATTCTAGTGATGCTGTTGTAGTCGAACTCGCGGGTCTTGAATCGCCAGTTCCGCCATTTCACGGAGGTTTCATTCTGCTGGACGTAGAAGGAATTAGTGTGAATAGCTAAGAACCAGAAGAGCGAACCGACAATATTTGAAAATACAAACATAGAAATCAGTTCTTCCGTATCGCGTGAGATTTCTAATGGCAGCCAGAAGCACACCAACAGCAGAGCCGCGTCCGCAATCAAAACAGCCAAAAGCGGCTTTTTCTGCCGTTGCCCCAGGGGAATATAGCCTTTGGGGCGGTTGAGTCCTATTGAGTCGTTGGTGACGGTTTCGGCAAGAAATTTTCTGAACATTCGCTGTCCTAGTGTGGTTGGTGAATAGAGGCCGCGCAGCCATCGCGCAGGGTGGAGGCGGCGCCTCCAGAAGATACGGTTGAGGGGCGCTCGCAGGCACGGCGGCTACCGCGTGAACGAACGCCCCCTCCATCAGCGACGGCTAATCATGGAACCAAATAAACCGGTTTACTTATCCATCTCGTAGACCCAGCCGCCAGCGTTGCAGTAACGCTTACCATCCTTCTCAATGATGTAGTAGCCGGGCTCGTGGTTCTCGCACTTCTGGATAACCTCACGGGCCTCTCGGTTAGACTTTTCAAGGTTCGCCGCACGAATCTGGAAGAAAGCAAACGTAGCAATATATGCCACCAGAACCAGCACGAGAGCAGTAATCGCCATGCCCTTACCAGCGCCGGTGCCGTTCTTGACCATGACAAGCGCAATCACAGCGAAAATGATGGTCGGGATGGTCAGGAACGAGCCAATGACAAAGATGCCGGTCAGGGCGGAGATAATGCCCAGGACTAGTGCGGTTACTGCCGCCCACTTCTTCTTTTTCGGTGCTTCGACGGGTGCGCCGTGTGCGGGCTGTGCGGCGGGCGCCTGCTGGGTGAATTGTGGCTGCTGCGGTGCAGTCGGCTGCGGGGTGTTTTCAGACATGAAAGTCCTCTTTTCGTGTGTGGTTGGTGAATATCCGGAAGTGCACCACCGGCAGGTGGCGTACCTTTCCCAAGGATACTCTATGTGCTTGAAAGCTCTGACACGTTGAAATGTTGGGCACTTTGATGGTCTATGGGTTAGGTGGCTAAAAAGTTAACTCGGTGCAAGGCTCGGGTGAAGACTGGGCGACCATTCACCAGCGGGTGGTGCTCAGGTGAGTTGTCGCTGGTACGTAGAAGCCCCTGGGCTGAGAGGTCATCTCTCAACTCGCGGGGTTCCACGGTTTAGCCGGCTACAGGTGTAGTTTCAGGGTCCTCCTCGTCCTCTTCCTCCTCGGGAATGGTGATACCCACAGTGACGTACTTCTTCACCGACCACGTATTCATCGCCACCGACACCGCAAAGAACAGCGCAGGCAACCACTCCAGACGGACCAGCGAATAGCCCACATACCCGAGCGCAATACACGCCGCCAAGCCAGCCACGCCAATACACACGGCACGCAAGGTGCGGTATCCCTCAGACCCCTCCTCAAAGCGGGTGCTGTGCAGGTAGAAGAGGCCCTCACGCACAACACGCAGGAACCCCGGGGCCAAGAAAAGCGCAACCGCCAGAGCCGCCGGATCATAGCCTGCAGTCATGAAACTGGTCAGAGGAACCACGAGGCACAGAACCGTGAAAATAGCCGCTGACACAACGCCCACACGGGTTGAGCGCCTATTCATCTGCTCCATGCGCTGCAGGTCAGGAATATCGTCATTAGGCTCGATGCGCTGGATGAGGAAGGCGACGATGATTAGCCCACCAACCATGTACCAGGAAGTAAAGTTCGTCTCAGGGGTCCACGGAGCCGGGTCCCCCTGGAGTACACCGAAAGCCGTCAGAACCGTCAGTACAATCAAGCCCACCGCGTTGATGGAGTAAACGAAAATAAAGAAGCGGTGGAAGAGGCCTCCGGTCGCTTTATAGCCAATATTTTCAGCGTTAATCATATCTATGTAAGCAAGATTCAGAGGGCTTAAAACGAAGAACAGCGCACCCCAAGGCCATACCCCAATAACGGCCATCACTAGAGATGCAAGAGCTATGAAGCTAAAGCAGAACCACAGGAAGATAAGCCATAGGATTCTAAAGGTTTCAGAGATAGCGTTCATGCTATTTCCCTTTCAACTATTTGGACTCTGCCGCGGCGCGGTCAAGGATGCGCTGCAGGTGCTCCGGGATCTGTCGGTACTCCCCAGCCTCGGGGGAACCAATCTCGTACGTGTGGGCGTAGCAGATGACCTTGATGAGGGCGTCCATGTCCTCGTAATCACCGAACTCTACGAAGAGCTCAGGGATATACTTGGGCGGCCAAACGCCGTAGCGCTCACGGAAAAGAATCATGTGGTAGATGTAGGTTGCGTCAAAGAAGACGGGGCTGAAACCCAGGCGGTAGCGTCCCATCTGGCTACTGCTGATGAGTAGGTGCCCGCCTTTGCCGTTGACCTGCATGTGTATTTTGGTGATGCTGCTGTAGTCGAACTCGCGGGTTTTGAATCGCCAGTTTCGCCATTTAACAGTGGTTTCGTTTTGTTGGATGTAGAAGGAATGGGTGTGGATAGCCATAAGCCATAGCCAGCATCCTAATAAATTCATAAATAGAAACGCCGGAATGTAATCAATAAGTGTTTCTGCAGGAAAAGTAAGAGGGAACAGAACACACGTAAATATGGTCATCAGGTCCAGGCAAACAACAGCTAGCAGCGGTTTTTTCTGCCGCTGACCTAGGGGGATGTAGCCTTTGGGGCGGTTGAGGCCGATGGAGCCGTTGGTGACGGTTTCGGCAAGGAATTTTCTGAGCATGGGGTGTCCTAGTGTGGTGGGTGGCTACATGTCAACATCGGCAAGGCCAGTGACTTTCTTTAAACCCTTGAAATAAGAAATTGTCATACCCCTCTTATCAAACGCGTCCACCTGCACCACATCATCCGGATTATCCATATCAGGCCAACGTTCGTTCTCAATCCTGAAACGCACAATCGCCAAGAGCCGGTAATTGTTGTGGGTTATCGGATCAAACAAGGCAATCTGGAAGCCAGATTTGGCGTAGAAACCCACCATATCCGGTTCATCAATATCTGGCTTTTCGTAGTACACGACGCGGTTAATCGCATTGAAAGGGTAACGGGTCGGGTTGGAGAACCAGATGCGCTGCTCGACGCCTTCGGAAGAAATCTTCACATAGGCAACGTGCACATACCGCAAGTATGCAACAAATATCGCTGATGCCAATAAACCCACTATCCCAAGCGTCACACCTTCTGTACCAGGTTCAAGAATGTAGACTGCAGCCATAAGAATTGGAAGAGCGGGGGTAAATATCACAATGAGAGCTTCGAGCCGAGTAACCCGTCGAATATAAATACCCTCGCGCTGCCGTTGCTTATCTTTCCAACGCTGCACCTCGTAATTGATGAGGACGTAAAACGTCGCAATTGTTATGAGTGCAGCGAGGGTGCTCCAGAAAATCAGGGGGAGACTAGGCACGGTGGGTTCTCGTTTCGTGTGGTTGGTGAATATCCGGAAGCGCACCACCGGCAGGTGGCGTACCTTCCCCAAGGATACCCCGGCGGGCGAATCATCCTAGACCGCACGCTTTGGCGCACAAGGCTCCTCAGCCCACGGGGTTCCACGGTTTAGCTGGCTGCAGGTTCAGCCTCCGGGTCCTCCTCATCTTCCTTCTCGGGGATGGCGATACCCACGGTCACGTACCTCTTCACCAGCAGGTACGAGGCGATAACCGGCACCACGTACACCAGCGACAACCCGCTACCGTACTGCACAACATCAGCGGCAAGACGAACCGCCGCCAAACATCCCCCCAAACCCACCAGGGCGACGCAGAAGCCACGCAACACACCATACCCGGCAGTGCCCTCCTCAAAGGTCGACGCCCACAGCTTGAACAGGGAGCGGCGCACAAAAATCAGGAAAGCCGGCACCAGGCACAGCACCACCGAAACACCCACAGGCTCATAACCGGTAGCGGCGAACGAAGCCACCGGAATAACCAGGCAGAAGAACAGCATCAGGGCGCTCACACCCAGCACCACCGCACGCACATACCGGTTGATGCGCTCCATACGGCGCAAGTTAGGGATCTCGTCGCTCGGTTGCGCGGCATTGTAGAAGAACAGCAGTAGAACCAGCGCGGACGCCGCCACATACCAGGGCGCAAAATTGATGCCATCCGCCTGCGGGGTGAAAGCAACCGGCGGGACACCCGCAAGGGAGAGAGCAGCGAGCAGAACAATCGCGGCAACGCAGAGCGTGCCTACCGTCAGCAGAAAGTAGTGGTACGCGCCGCCGTTCTTTGAATCATGCACACTGTGCTTGTGTGTGCCGTCAATCATCACGACGGAAAACAGCATTGCGGAGATGGATAGGATGCCCCACGCGTATTCACCCGTCACGGTGGGGACAAACATGAGAAGAATGGAGATAGAGAAAAGAATCCACAGGAATATTCGCTGCAGGGTTGTTGAGGACGCGAGAGCCACTTCAAAAAAGCCGATGATAAAGTCGCCGATATCTTCCATGGTGGATTCCTTTCTGCGGAGGTGGGGTTACTCTTTGATCTCTTCAAAGCGGAGGACGCTGAAGTCGAATTCATCGTTACGGGTATCGAAGGACTTGTACGCCCTGTATTTCTTGCCCGTCTCAAAGTTCTGGAGGTATTTGCGAATGGGTATACCATCAGGGGATTTGCTCGATGTGATGATTCCGCACTCTTCCGTTTCGAATTCACCGGAGGTCCAGTAGGGGTCCTCGTGCTCAACGATTTCGACGGAGGTGACAGTGCAGATAGCGGATTCATTGCCCGGGTTGTAGTTGGTCATGAAATGTATGGACGCGAAGAACCCTAGCATGACTGCCACGAATATGATGATGTCGCGTGCACCCCATGCATCTTTTGCTATTTTGCGAAGATACTCTTTGAAGTCAACTTTATTCTTCTTTTTCTTGACGTGTCTCTTTTTGTTGGTCTTCTTCGTAACCCCAGTTTCGGTAATGTAATTTGCCTCTGGGTAACTCTTTTTCTTTGAGGTGTTCCTTTTCTTTGAAACGTTCTTTTTCCTCGGGGAGTTCTTTTTCACTGCTCTTCACCTTCTTTCTGGGCTGCGGGTTGTTATTCTGTGCTGGGTTTCTAGGCTTTCGTTGCCTTGTGCGCTTCGATGCTTACTTCGGTTGTGCTCATGGTGTGTACGTCCTTGTACGGTGGTTGGTGAATCGCGCCTGCCCCGGTGGTGGCGGGCACATTCTTAGCCTATCGCACGGTATCTGACCAGAAGGTTAACTGTGTGCAAGGGTCAGATGAAGACTGAGCGACCAGTCATCAGAGGGCCAGGATCCGTGCCTAACCACCCGATTTCATGAGCTGCTCTGGGGATGAGCCTGCCCCCGCATCGTTGAAGGTGTGGGCTAGGGCGAAAACTAGCTTGCAGATGTCGTATGGAAAGCCCCGGGCGGTGCAATTCGAAGACTCACACCACCCGAGGCTCTATTTTTAGCTCATGAGCTGGTTATTCTTTAATTTCTTCAAGGTGAAGAGTGTTAAAGTTTCTATCATTATTTCTCGTGCTCCATGTTTTATACATCTTATACTTCTTCCCCGCCTGAATTGCAGAAACATATTCCGGAATATTTTTACCATCCGGAGCGGCATACATTTCAATAGTTCCACATTCTTTTGTTTCAAAAACACCAATGAGTGCAACATCATTCATGTTTCCAAGTGTCCCACCTCGTTTTTTAGTGTAGGCAGATTCTACAGTGCAGATAGAATAGACCCCGTGGCTATCGTCGTGGAGATAAAATTGAAGACATGAATAAAATACTATGAGTGTAATACCAAGAATTATTGCAAATCGATATTCCTGTTTCCAGGTATTCGGATATTTTTTACGTATTGTCCATGGAAACATTGCTTTCCTACTTTCTCAGTGTCTTGCCCGGTGGGTTCTCTGCTGGCTCTGGCGCTGTGGGCTGTTACTCTTTAATCTCTTCAAAGCGGGTCGTCACGAAATCCCGATCTTTCTTGGGTGAACGATTAGACACATGGAATAGGTACTTTTTTCTAGGCTGTGCGGTCTTGACGTATGCGGAAATCTTCCAACCCTCAGGGGGTTCAAACATTGTGAGCGTGCCGCACTCCTCCGTCTCAAAGACCCCCTTCAAACCAATATCAGTCATGCCGCCGAGGTCCGTTCCGCGACGCTCCTGCGTATACGCCTTAGTCACGGTGCAAGTAGCGGTGAAACCGTCACTGTCATCACGTAGATTTATAGGAATAATAAAAAAGATATATCCAACGCACATCGTCAGAAAAAGCATGGTTATTCTTTCCGACCATTTGTTATGAGATTCCATCACTCACCTCATTCCTCAGTAGTCTTCCGGGATTTCTTGGCCTGCTGCGCTTCGCGGTGTGCCTCCTCACGCGCCTGCAGACGCTCCAACCTACGCGCCTCATTACGAGCAGCACGGCGGCGGCGCTTCTGACGCTCACTCTTCGTCTGACCAACGATGTACTTGGTGCCGCACAAGTCGTAGAACTGGGCATAAATATCGCGCGAAGAGCCATACATCCCGACCACACTCATCACGTCCAGGCCGTCTTCTTCTGCCCAGTGTCCGTGATCGTCACGGTACAGCACCTGCGCCATAAGAATCGTCGCATCGAACTGGTAGGGGTCAAAGCTGCAAGTACGCTTACCCATCTCAGTACTGCCAATGCGCAAGAACCCGTTCTTGCCGTTGTTCTCCACGTGGGCAAACGTAATCGAGGGGTAGGTGAAAGTGCGTTCCTTCCACCGCCAATTACGCCACCGCACGTGGTCCTCACGCAGTTCGAGGTAGAAGGCGTAGCAGTGGTTTAGAGGGATGGCACCCAGCAGGCCTATGCCTAAGACACCAATCAGGAAAGCGGCAATGACCACCCCCGCTTGTGACTCATCCGCGAGGCCTTCGTGTGTCCCTGTCGAAAAGAGAAATATTGGCGCACCAACAAACCCAAGGATAGATACAAGCCAGAAGAAAATAAACGCCGCAATGGGTCTTTTCTGCCTTTTGTTTAGGGTGGGTTTGCCGAGCTTAATGCGGTAGCCCGGTATTAGGGCGACAATAAGTCCCCAAAGGGTTCCGGTTTCAGCAGCGTTCATAGTATGTACGTCCTTGTGCGGTGGTTGGTGAATCGTGCCCGCCCCAGTGGTGGCGGGCACGTTCTTAGCCTATCGCACCGTATCTGGACGGGAGGTTAACTCGACGCAATGCTCGGGTGAAGACTCGGCAACCACTTCGCAGATAGTCCGAATCCGTGCCTAACCACCCGATTTCCTCGGCTACTCTGAGAACGAACCCGCACCCTCCGCGCTGTTGCCGGAAGGCTGCGGGTCACCGATAAACAGAAAGGTTAGTGAACGGCCATGATAATTACCTACACCATGACTGCCGTATGGGGCGTACTATGCCTTGGACTGATGTACAAAATCTGCCGCTCCGTTATCGCCCATGAAATGAGCCGCCACCACGACAAGAAGCTACGCGCCGAAAACATATACATCATCCGAGGCAAGCTTCGCATCATCATTCTGGCCAGCTTTGTAGCTCTCATATTCCCTATCGCAATGTTCCTAACGCACCTACTCGGCGACATGGGATTCCACCTTTTCTACGACATCGCAGCGTTCTGCGCCATGTGCATCGCTATCTGCTTCTTCTACGGACCCGTTGAGGATTACACCGAAATCTCGCCGGAAGGAATCGAAAGGGGCGAATCATTTCTAGACACGGTCTTCTACCCGCTCAACGCAATCGATGCAGTCTCATACAGCCAGGCCTCTGATAGTGACGAGTCAGACAGCGTTACTTTTAAAACAAAATCAGGCAAGACAATTACGAATTTCAGCCCCGGCAATGACGGTTACTACCTCCTCGCAATGACCCGGTTCAAGATGGAAAACGACCGCTGGCCAGACATGAACAACCCCGAAGAAGCCGCCCAGGTCAAGGCGTGGATGAACTGGAACTCCACCATCCCGCACATTAAGGACAAGGAAATCACCGGCCTCGCCGAAGTGGACATGTAGCCCGCGATTCAGCCCGTATTGAGCCCGCGTACGGTGTGTTTCTCAACCAATATTTCCGCAATTTTTCTGCCGGAAAAACGTGGACTAGCCCGCATGGTTTAAGCCTCAACTAGAAGGTGTACTCTGCACGTAAAAACATTAACGTTGAGGCTTACAATAAGAAATGGTCAATGCACAGCCGCACGCCGTGCACGCACCTGTCACTTCACAGAAACACCGACCCCGAAAGGCACATCATGGCCACCAAGAAGCCCGCACGCCTCACCCGCCGCGCAGCACTCGCCGCCGCAGGCGCAGGCGCAGCAACCGCCCTCGGCGCACTGCTCACCCCCGCGCAGGCAACCACCTACCGCCCGACCGTGCGCCGCACCCCCCACAACGGCTACTACTCCAACCGTTACGGACGCCGCGGCCGCGTCGTCATTAGCGACTACTACGGTAGCTCCTACAGCCACTACTACTATTACGGCGGCTAAAGAAATACAGCTGTAAAAACATATACTGGAAGACGGCGCTACACTCGTGTAGTGCCGTCTTCCCGTTAGATGCCCCAGGCATCACCCGCACCGCGGTGCGGAAAATACACCACAGATAGAGAGAACCCATGAAGAACGTAACCCGCCGATCCGCCCTCGGCCTGCTCGCGGCAACCGGTGGTGCGACCCTCCTGGCTGCATGCGGCGCTCAGCCCCAGGCAGCCAGCGGCTCTGCATCTGCATCCGACAGTGCATCCGGTAGCGCTTCCGCAACTGCATCTAAGACCGCACGTAGCGACTACTCCGGCGTTGCAGTCCTGGACGGTTACACCTCCAAGCCTGCTGACTACCAGCTGGCAACCCGCACCGAGCCGTCCAAGAACGCCCCCGTGCCGGTCAAGCCCGCTGTCGCTAACGAGAACAGCGTGGAGGGCCTGTACCAGTCCATCGCCTTCTTCGGCGCAGCCATGGAATACTACATGCGCACCGGTAAGACCGAGCCGCTGCGTGAATGCGCGCTCGACAAGTCCGAGCTGAAGAGCATGATTGAGCCGGCAGGTGGCACTCTTGGCGAGAAGCTGATTAAGGGTGAAGCCTGGATGCACGACGCGTCCGTCACCATCACCATGCTTTCCGCGCAGCCCGAACGTGAGGGTGACACCTACAACTGGAATATCCGCCTGACTATGGATCCCGGCGAGTTCATTGCAAGCAAGGACCGTGTGCAGGAAGCTCCCTCTGAATCGGATCGTAAGGACGAGGTGGAGCGCACCCTGCACGGCGTGTATGAGAACGGCGCGTGGAAGCTGAGTGGTATGAATGCTCGTCCCTCTTCCGCCGCTTCAGCGTCTGCCTCTGCTTTGGCTTCTGCATCGGCTTCTGCTTCCTAAAATTCAGCAGCCTAGAAGCGTATAGCTTCTACACCTAAAAGGCGCCCGCCTCGTGGAATAAATCCACGGGGCGGGCGCCTCACTTATATGCGCAATAAAGCATATACCCTTATCGGGGTGCTACCAGATGCGCACGCGCTCCTCCGGAGCCAGGTACAGTGCATCGCCCTCAGAGACATCAAACGCCTCATAGAACTCATCAATATTGCGCACCACACCGTTCACGCGGAACTCATCCGGCGAATGCGGATCCACCGAAATCATCACCTCAGCATGCTGCGGGCGGGACTTCGTGCACCAGCCGCGAGCATTCGAGAAGAAGAAACGCTGAATACCGGTCATGCCGTCAATCACCGGTGCGTCATCCAGCGACTCAATGCCCTGCTTCTTCAACGCCAGGCGGTACGCCTTCAATGCAATCGACATGCCAGCCAGGTCGCCAATGTTCTCACCCAGAGTCAGCTCACCGTTCACGTGGAACTTCGGGTCCAGACCCACCGGAACGTACGCGTTGTACTGCTCCACCAGTGCTGCGGTACGCTCCTTGAACTTCGCGTAATCCTCCTCAGTCCACCAGCTCTCCAGCTTGCCGTCGCCGTCATAGCGGGAACCCTGATCGTCAAAACCGTGACCAATCTCGTGGCCAATAATCATGCCGATATTGCCGTAGTTCGCCGCATCGTCAGCATCCGGGTTGAAGTACGGCGGCTGCAGAATCGCTGCCGGGAACACAATCTCATTCGCCGGCGGCATGTAGTACGCGTTCACGGTCTGCGGAGTCATCAGCCACTCCGCCTTATCCACCGGCTGACCCTTACGGGCAATCAGCCAGTCAGCATCAAACGCACCGGTACGGCGCAGGTTCTCAAACAGGTCACCGGGCACCAGCTCCAGCGCGGAGAAGTCACGCCACTTATCGGGGTAACCGATCTTGGTGACGAACTTCGACAGCTTCTCCAGCGCCTTCTCGCGGGTTGCCTCAGTCATCCAGTCCAGCGACTCAATAGACTCGCGGTACGCCTCCAGGAGGTTGCCGACCAGAACCAGCATCTTCTCCTTGTGCGAGGGCGGGAAGTGCACGGCCACGTACTCCTGGCCAATCTCCTCACCCAGAGCCTTCTCAACAGCGCCCACGCCGCGCTTCCAGCGCTCACGAATCTGCTGAGTACCGGAAAGGGTCTTGCCGTAGAAGTTGAAGCTCTCCTGAACCAGCTCGTCGTACATGAACGGCGCACGCGAACGCAGAACAGTCCACACAGCCCACAGCTTCCAGCTCATCAGCGGGATGGAGGTGAACAGCTTAGCCGCACCCTCAAAGAAGGACGGCTGAGCCACAATAACCTGACCCAGGGTCTCCGGGTCAGCGCCGAGAGCCAGCAGCCACTGGGAGAACGGGAAGCCGGGGAACTTCTCCTCCAGCTCGGTCGCCTGGTACGGGTTGTAGGTCGCCTCAGCGTCGCGGTTCTCCACGACGTTCCAGTGCAGGCGAGCCAGCTCAGACTCGTGAGTGAACACCAGCTGAGCCGCCTGCTCCGGAGTAAGGCCGAAGCCCTCAGCCAGACCGGTCAGCTCAAACATGCGGGCAATATGCTCAACGTACGCCGCGCACGCCTGCTCGTGCTTCTCTTCACGGTAGTACGATTCATCCGGCAGACCCAGACCCGACTGGTACAGGAAGAACGTGTAATTCTTCGGGTCCTTCGGGTCGTTGCTGGTGTACCAGGCGAACAGCTGTGGCAGACCCGCACGAGACAGCAACGCCAGGGTCACAGCCAGGTGGGAGGGGGTTGCCGAGTTCAGGATCGGGGCGATTTCCTTCAGCAGCGGCTCCAGGCCGTCCGCCTCAATCTTCTCAACGTCCATGAAGGAGTTGTACAGCGCACCAATACGGGACTCCGGCTGCTCCTTCGCAATCTTCTCCACCAGCTCACGCACGTGCTTCTCTGCGTTATCGCGGAGGGTGTACAGGCCGCCGTCCTTGGGGCGATCCGCCGGGATTTCGTGGGTAGCAAGCCACTTGCCGTTGACGTGGCGGAAGAAATCGTCGCCCGGCTTGACGGTTTCATCCACCCATTCTTTAGTGATTCCAGAGTTAATAGTCATGGTTCCATTCTATGTTCTTACGCCCGCAAGCCACAGGACGCCCGGCACCGCGCCGGATGGTGGCTCACCGGTACAGGTGCTCCTCAGCGGGCTATTTGGGTGGCAGAGAAGGCGCACAGCCCCTCCAAGATGCAGAAAACCCGCCCGCACGGTGCAGAAGAATCCGTGCGGGCGGGCCCGTTATCTATCCCCAAAAGCTCGGCATACAGTCGGTACGCATACCGGCACGAAGCCGAACAACCGCCACCTGCCGCAGGTTACCGCGAGCAAACCATCATCCGGTCAACCCGCAGCAGGCAGCGGAACCAATAGGCGCCTCCTAGAGGGACGCGCGGATCGCCTTGGTGGCATCCACCAGGTGACGCAGAGACTGCTTGGTCTCCTCGTAATCACGAGTCTTCAGACCACAGTCCGGGTTCACCCACAGGTCAGCAATGGTGCCGTAACCAATCGCAGCCTTCAGCAGGGACTCAATCTCCTCCTGAGAAGGAACACGCGGGGAGTGGATGTCCCACACGCCCGGGCCCAGACCGGAAACGAAGCTCTCCGGAATGTCAGCCAGCAGCTCCATGTGCGAACGAGCCGCCTCAATGCTGGTCACGTCAGCGTTCAGAGCGTTAATCGAGTCGATAATCTCGTTGAACTCCGAGTAACACAGGTGGGTGTGAATCTGGGTGGAATCCTTCACCGCGCTGGTTGCCAGGCGGAAGGAGTTCACCGACCAGTCCAGGTACTGCGGCTGCTCATCGCGGCGCAGGGGCAGCAGCTCACGCAGAGCCGGCTCGTCCACCTGAATGATGCGGATGCCCGCCTGCTCCAGGTCAGCAATCTCGTCGGCAAGAGCCAGAGCCACCTGGTTAGCGGTCTCGCGGCGCGGCTGGTCGTCACGCACGAAGGACCACGCCAGAATCGTCACCGGGCCGGTAAGCATGCCCTTGACCGGCTTCTCGCTCAGCGACTGTGCGTGGGAGCTCCACGGAACGGTGAACGCCTCACCGCGCAGACCCTCACCGTGACGCTTCACATCACCGAACAGGATCGAGGGGCGGGTGCAACGCGAACCGTAGGACTGAACCCAGCCGTGGCGGGTGGTTGCGAAGCCGTCGAAGTTCTCAGCGAAGTACTGAACCATGTCGTTACGCTCAGCCTCACCGTGAACCAGCACGTCCAGGCCCAGCTCCTCCTGCAGCTTGATGACCGAGGCGATCTCGTCACGCAGGAAGCCGTTCAGTTCCTCAGCGGAAATCTTGCCCGCACGAGCCTCCGCACGGTGGCGGCGAATCTCAGCGGTCTGCGGGAAGGAACCGATGGTGGTGGTCGGCAGCTTCGGCAGGTTCAGGTCAGCCTGAGCCGCGCGGCGAACATCAATGGTCGGGCGGTCGAAGTCCTCGGGAGTCACAGCTGCGGCGCGGGCACGAATCTCGTCGTTGTGCTTGCGCGGGTCAGCGGCGAAGCGAGCCAGCGCCTCATCAGCAGCCTTCAGCTCCGGCTCAATAGCGGCCTCACCCTCAGCCAGGCCACGAGCCAGCAGAGCAATCTCAGCGACCTTCTGGTCAGCGAATGCCAGGCCGTCCACGGGAACCTCGGCAGGGTCTTCCAGAGCCAGGTCGTGAGGCACGTGCTGCAGGGAGGTCGAAGAGGAAACCGACACGGCACCCTCGGATGCGCCGGGCAGCGCCTCCAGAGTCTTCAGTGCCGCACGAACATCGGCACGCCACACGTTGCGGCCGTTCACAACACCGGCAACCAGGTGCACACCAGCGGCAGAAACAGACTCCAGCTCAGCCTTCGAGTACACGCCGTGCACCAGGTCAAGGTGCAGAGCCTCAATACCGGTACCCAGCAGCGCCGGCAGGTTCTCACGCAGGGAACCGTAGGGGCTGGTCACCAGAATCTGCGGGCGCTTCTCGCCAGCAGCCAGGGCGCGGTAGGTGCGCTCAGCAAGCTCAGCCACCTTCGCGTTGTCGGCACGATCCACGGTCAGGCCCGGCTCATCCAGCTGAACCCACTCAACACCGCGCTCAGCCAGCTGCTCCAGCACCTGAGCGTATGCGGCAACGAACTCATCCAGACGGTCGATGGGGGAGAAGTCCTCAGCGGAACCCTGCTCAGCCTTAGCGCCCAGCAGCAGGGTCAGCGGGCCAACAATCTGCGGGCGAACCTTCACGCCAGCCTGCTTTGCCACCTCGAGCTGCTCGTCAATAGCCTCAAGGTTCAGCTTAATCTCGGTCGATGCACCAATCTCGGGCACCAGGTAGTGGTAGTTGGTGTCGAACCACTTAGTCATCTCCAGCGGAGGCAGGGTCTCGGTACCGCGAGCCAGGGCGAAGTAGCCGGGCAGATCCAGCAGGCCGCGTGCATCCTTAGCCTCAGCCAGACGCTCGGGAACCAGGGTGAACAGGCGAACAACGTCGAGCACCTGGTCGTAGTAGGAGAAGGTCGCCGGAATCGAGTAGTTATCAGCCTTCAGGCCCGCTGCGGTCACGCGCTCGAAGTAGGTGCGCTGCACGTCAGCGGCGGTGTCCTGCAGCTCCTGCAGGGTTGCCTTGCCCTTCCAGAAAGCCTCCTGAGCCTTCTTCAGCTCACGGAAGCGGCCCACGCGGGGGTAACCAACAATGGTTGCGGCGGGGAATGCGGTGTTCGACATAGTAATTTTTCCTTTACTGGGGATAGATGTGGGAGTCAGTTCCGGTGTTTCGCCACCCAGCGGTGGGCGGTGAAACGGGGGCTGTAACTCCCGGAATATTTGTGGGGGAGAAAAGTGGAAACGCATCCGACAAGGAGCGTTATGGGCGGGTTTAGGCGTATTCCAGTTCGCTCAGCGGCTGAGAGAAACGGTTGCTGTACCGCGGCAAATCCAGCTGATCCAGAACGTCCAGAACCGCCGCATGCTCGTTGAAAGTGAAGAAGTGCAGACCCGGTGCGCCCGCATCCATCACGGTGCGGCACTGGTTCAACGCGTACTCCACACCGATGCGGTGCAGCTCAGCGTCACTGGTTGCCGTCTCAAGGCGGTACGCAAGATCCGTCGGGACCTCCATGCCCGCCATCTGGCAGAGGTTCCGTAGGCGCTTCAGTGAGGTCACCGGCATGATGCCCGGAATAATCGGAATATCCACGCCTGCCAGGTGCGCCGAATCGACCAGGGTGCTGTAGCGCTCATCCTCAAAGAACACCTGAGTGATCGCGAAATCCGCGCCGGCACGCTGCTTGGACAGCAGAATCTCAATATCCTGCAGCAGGGATGCGGACTCGGGGTGCTTCTGCGGGTACGCCGCTACACCAATCGACACCTTGCCAGCCGCTAGGTGAGCGAAATCTTCACGCTCAACGCGGCGAATCAGCTCCACCAGGTAGCGGGCGAAAGGAAGCTCAGAAACCTGACCCTCCTGAATGTCACCGCGAAGAGCCAGGAAGCCGCGCACGCCCAGACCCAGAATCAGGCGGACCGCACGCTCCAGCTCGTGCACCGAATGGCCTGCACAAATCAGGTGAGCCAGCGGGGTGAGGGAGGTTTCATGCACCAGGTGGTCGAGCAGCGCCAGGGTCTTCTGGCGGCGCTTCGCGTCACCGGCGTAGGTGACCGACACGTAGTCGGGGTTGGTACCCTCAAGCTCCGCAATCGTGTGCAGTAGCGACTCGCAGCTCGCGTGTGAGCGCGGAGGGAACAGCTCAAAAGAAAGAGCCGGGTGAACTGTCGTCATAACCATCCTTCGTGTTCACCCGATAGATACGCACCGGCAGGGTGCGTGAATTCTTCTGCAGGATGCGCTGTACCGGTTTGCTGGTACGGCTCATCGTGGGGTGCCGAAGGGTATTCTTCTCTATCGGTCCTGGCGGGAGCACCTTGTCCGTACCCTGCACCGTGACGGTGGGGATACTGGCGAGGTTGCTGCGACGTCTACGAGCCAGATCTCTCGGTCGCTCTTGATAGATAACGCCTTCACTCTACCCACCGCATCCGAGGGTGTGCAAGGTGTGCGGCGGTTGATGTCCTAATATTTCTGGACATGACATTGGGGCGAAATATGAACTTAATATGACTGACTATGACGAATGGGGTTGGGGGGTATTGCGGGTAGAGGTGTCGGCTGGCTCTTGGGTGTCCGGCACTATCACAGATATGTCTGCTTAATATTCTTGGACACGCGCGAATATGTGTGTTTTATCTTTCAGTGAGAGGTAGGGTAACTAATAACTAATGAGGCACCGGTAGTGTTTCGATGTCCGCTCATCGAGGAGTTTCAGGGCTCAAAGATGAGTTCAATACGACTTTGTGAGCGTGGTGAGAATGAAAAATCTATTTTCCTCTATACTCTGGTCCTTCCGCCTAGCCTGGAAAACCTGTCCCGCGACCCTAGTGAGCACTGCCCTATCGCTAGCCATCATCGCCTGCATTCCCTTGAGCCAGTCCCTGCTAATCGGTAATACAGTATCAGCCTTGAGCGGTTCAAATGGTGGCGCAGCATGGATTTATATTATTGCTCTTGCCCTTGTTGTCGGAATTAATATCATTGCTCAACGCTGGGTAATAAGTAACATGCTTATCCTCAAATCAAAGATGAACTATCGGGTTCACCGCATGTTAAATACCAGGTTATCTACATTTCCGTTATCTGATATAGGTAGCACAAAATCACAGGAAGATATACGTGCTGCTAGAGAGGCAATATCGAAACAGGAATTGCAGGTTCACACCATGTCAGTTATGACACTGGTGAATTCCTTTGCGATGGTTTTCCTCCTCTGTTTTAATATTGCAAACGTCAGCATTGTGGCAGCAATTTTTGCGGCACTGTGTTCACTACCCCTATCTATTGCAATGGTAATCCTCGCTAAACGTGATTACGCTATATACACCCTAATGTACGAGGACTATCGGGTAGAGAACTACTATCTAGACAATCTGATGGCTCAAAGTCGCGCCCAAGAACTTCACCTCATGAGAGCCTCCCGATTTTTCTCGCAACGCGTAGTGTCCTGGCGACGCCGGGCAGCCGGTAGGGAATTGAGCCTTGAAAGTGTTAGAGGAATCATCTCCATAGTTGCAGGGCTACTCTGCTCTGTCTTACTTTTTGCGTCCCTGTACTTCCTTGTGGATTCAGGAGCCGATATATCGTATGTGGCTGGATCGCTGATTGGAATCATTGCCTGTGTTGGCGCGACCCAAGAGGTGGGATATTCATTTGGTCAGATTATTAATGGAGCATTATCTGTTCAGCAATTCCGAAGGGTATGCGACTCTGATACTTACGACCATGCTTCTGAGATAAAAACTTCTAACCCTAACCGTGAAAATATTTCAAAAATTATATGCAAAGATGTATCCGTTCAGTATGAGGGCGCGTCGTCTTTTGCGCTTAAAGATATTAATCTTGAGCTGATGAATAATCAAATGATTGCAGTAGTTGGTGCCTCGGGCGCGGGAAAAACAACGCTAATAAATGCAATTCTTGGAATTACACCAATTGCCCAGGGGAGCATAACGTATAAGGGTGCTTCTTCTGAGAGTAAATACAACATGTTGGCAAATGTTGGTTTGGTGAGTCAAGACTACGGCCGTTATGAACTGACTGTGCGTGAAAATCTTCTTCTGGGTTTGTCGCAGGAGGCGGTTGAGCGTCTTGGTGATGCTGATTTGTGGTCGGCTTTGTCGGTGGCTTGTGCTGATGATTTTGTGCGTGGTCTTGAGGGTGGTTTGGATGCTCAGTTGGGTGAGTCGTTTGGTGGTGTTGGTCTTTCGGGTGGTCAGTGGCAGCGTTTGGCGTTGGCGCGTGTGGTTCTTCGGGATGCGCCGGTGTGGGTGTTGGATGAGCCGACCAGTGCTGTGGATGCTGAGACTGAGGAGGAGATTTTTGCTCGGTTGAAGGTGGCTGCTGTTGGGCGTTTGGTGGTGTTGGTGTCTCATCGTGCGTGGACGTTGCGTGGTGTTGATTCTGTGGTGGTGTTGGATGGTGGGTGTGTGGTGGAGCAAGGAACCTACCGGGAGCTACTGAAGGCAGAGGGAAAGTTTATGGAAATTTTCAAAAATCAGATCTCTGAAGATTCTGCAGGGCGCAAAACTTCTACTGAAAGGGGCTATAAAGATGCGTAAGATTATGGCTAATACTGTTTGGTCCGTGGTTTATGCTTTCAGAAATCACCCCGTATGGACCGTTTCCTATCTAGCGTCTGTTGTGTGCCTATCGCTATTCCCTGCTTTGCAGATGGAGGCTGTCACTAGGCTTGTTGAGCATTTGGGCCAGAGCCAGGATGAGGTGCTCCCACTAGCCCTGGGGGTTAGTTTTGTGCTGGCAGGATACATTGCCCTGGGACAAGCATCAGATTCTCTGCGTATGATTCTAAATTCTCGAATGTCAAGTACAGGTATTCAGAATGTATCTTCTCGTTTGGCGACTTGTTCTTCTCAGGAAATCGCGAGTGGTGATTATGCTCGCTCATCAAGGGCAGCTCATGATGCTGTGACAGGGGGGAGCCTAGGGTCTCAAGTTTCTACTATGGGTGCTCTGATATTCATCATTTTTTCGACGGGAGCCCTTAGTTATTCCGTAGGAAAGATCAATGTATATGCTTCACTCTGCATGCTTGCAGGCATGATTCCTGTTGCCTTGATGTCACATCTCTATTCGAGTAAAAATGCTGAGGCAATGGAAAAAATATATTCATATAGCTACAACGCATGGCATAGCACTAACCAGATTGCACAAATAACTACTGCTCGTGAGCTTGCAATTCTTAACGCTCGTTCATTCTTTGCGCATCGCGCTAATCAAGAACGGAAAAAATCTGGTGAGGAGGAAATTGGCCTAGCTCGTTACATCCTCAGAATATATACAATTGTTGGTTTTATAAGCGCTGCATTGCTAGCTTTAGCCCTTATTCTTCTAGCCACCTCGTCGCCGGCTCCCGGCGTTCTTGCTGGAGCTGTTATAGGTATTACCTCGGCTATAGTCTCGCTTGGCTCGATGGGAAGCGACCTTAGCTCGATGGCAGCGGGGTCAAACGCCATTGATATATATCGAAAGTTTATTTCTAGCGCACAACCCGGGCAGAAAAATTCGGTTGCCGATACCTACCCCGAAATCTCCAGCGTTTCCATTAGGAATCTTGCTATCCAGTATCCAAAAGCTGATTCTTTAGCTCTTAAAAACATCAATCTCACTTTTGGTCCCGGGCAGATGATTGGTATTGTCGGGCCCAGTGGATCAGGAAAGACAACCCTAGTAAATGCACTTATGGGTATGCTGAAGCCCTCCAACGGAGACATCCTCATTGGAGGTAAGTCGGTACAGGACATATCGCCTGATGATTTGCTGGCGAATGTGGGTGTGGTGAGTCAAGACTACGGCCGTTATGAACTGACTGTGCGTGAAAATCTTCTTCTGGGTTTGTCGCAGGAGGCGGTTGAGCGTCTTGGTGATGCTGATTTGTGGTCGGCTTTGTCGGTGGCTTGTGCTGATGATTTTGTGCGTGGTCTTGAGGGTGGTTTGGATGCTCAGTTGGGTGAGTCGTTTGGTGGTGTTGGTCTTTCGGGTGGTCAGTGGCAGCGTTTGGCGTTGGCGCGTGTGGTTCTTCGGGATGCGCCGGTGTGGGTGTTGGATGAGCCGACCAGTGCTGTGGATGCTGAGACTGAGGAGGAGATTTTTGCTCGGTTGAAGGTGGCTGCTGTTGGGCGTTTGGTGGTGTTGGTGTCTCATCGTGCGTGGACGTTGCGTGGTGTTGATTCTGTGGTGGTGTTGGATGGTGGGTGTGTGGTGGAGCAAGGAACCTACCGGGACCTAACGACCGACCCTACATCACGCTTCAGGAAGCTCTTCGCCTCCCAACTGGAAGGGAAATAACCTCGCAACATACCCACACAACGTAGAGTTAAAAGCATGGAACGCATTGAATCTCCCGTCTACCGCAGGCTCGGCAACTCCGGCCTCGTCGTACCCAGCGTCGGCATCGGCTGCAACAACCTCGGCCGCCCCGGCACCCCCACCCGCACCCAAGAAGGCACCAACGAAGTCATCGCCGCCGCAGTCGACGCCGGCATCAGCTTCTTCGACATCGCCGACCTCTACGGTGCCGAACCCGGCCTCTCCGAAACCATGTTCGGCACCGCCCTCACCCAGCTCGGCCTCGACCGCGACGAACTGACCATCGTCACCAAATTCGGCCTGCCCGTCGGCGACCTCAACGGCAACGACCGCAACGCCCGCGGATCCCGCCGCTACATCATGCGCGCCGTCGAAGGGTCCCTCCGCCGCCTCGGCACCGACTACATCGACCTGTACTTCTACCACAGCCCCGACCCCGACACCCCCATCGAAGAGACTCTCAGCACCCTCGACCAGCTCGTACGCGACGGCAAAGTCCGCTACCTGGGCCACTCCAACTTCTCCGGCTGGCAGCTCGCCCACGCCGAACACTGCGCCCACGAACTCGGCACCGAACGGTTTATCGCCGCTGAAAACCACTACAACCTGCTCGACCGCCGCGCAGAACTCGAAATCCTGCCCGCCGCACGACACTTCGGCATGGGTGTGCTGCCGTACTTCCCGCTCGCTAACGGCCTGCTGACCGGCAAGTACCGCCGCGACAACATTCCCGCCGGTTCGCGCCTGTCCCACTCCAAGAAGAACGTGCTCGACGCCGCCAACTGGGACCAGCTCGAAGCCTTCCACAGCTTCTGCACCGAGCGCGGCATCACCGAGGTGCAGGCGGCGTTCTCCTGGCTCGCACAGCAGTCGCCGGTCACCTCCGTCATTGCCGGTGCGACCAGCGCCGAACAGGTACGCGCCAACGCACAGGCCGCCTGCCTGCGCTTCGACGCTGAGGACCTCGCCGCCCTGGACGCCATCTTCCCGGCACCCGAGAAGATCGCGCTGTTCTAAACTCGGGCTCCCTCTCAAAGGGGCACTCAACCGGTCGCACCAGGCGGCCGTAAAATATGCTGAAAAATGTCCGCGGTGAGAAATAAATATCACCCGCCGAATGTTTTCGCTAGGATTAGGTGAGGTGCGTCTAACCTGACGCACCTCACCTAGCCCACTGACAGGGCTGAAAAACCACCAATGTCGGTGTAATCTCACCTACCCCCTCGGCATCAAAGGACACCATGAGCGCACAGAGCACCGCCTCCACCCTGCCCCCGCTGGGCACCGGGAAGCACAGCCAATACCTCGGTATCATTGCACTCATCGCCACCTTCGGCGGTCTGCTCTTCGGCTACGACACCGGAGTGATCAACGGCGCGCTCGAACCCATGAGCCGCGAACTCGGCATGGACTCCACCGCCCAAGGCTGGGTCACCGGATCGCTCGCCTTCGCGGCGGCTATTGGCGCGCTCACCTGCGGTCGTATCTCCGACCGGTACGGCCGCCGAACCACCATCATTGGACTGTCCACCATCTTCTTCATTGGTGCCCTGGCGTGCGTCTTCGCACCCAACGTCGCCGTGCTCATCACCGGACGAACCCTGCTCGGCCTGGCGGTCGGTGGCGCCTCCGCCGTGGTACCCGTATTCCTCGCAGAGCTCGCACCCTACGAAATTCGCGGCTCCCTCTCCGGCCGCAACGAACTCATGGTTGTGGGCGGTCAGCTTGCCGCGTTCATCGTGAACGCCCTCATCGGCAACCTGTGGGGTGAGCACGACGGCGTGTGGCGTTGGATGTTCGCCATCTGCACCCTGCCCGCCATCGGCCTGTTCGTCGGCATGCTGCGTGTGCCCGAATCGCCGCGCTGGCTGCTGCGCGTCGGCAAGCGTGAGCAGGCGCTGGAGGTTATGAAGCGCATCCGCTCCACCGAGCGTGCCGAGGCTGAGATTGCCGACATTGAGCGCACCCTGCAGGCGGAGGCGGCAACCTCCCAGAACAATGCGGCAGGTCAGGAAAGCGCGGGCGTGCGCGGCTGGTTCGTGCGCATCCTGCTCGTCGGTATTTTGGTTGGCGCAGGTCAGCAGCTGACCGGCATCAACTCAATCATGTACTACGGCATTAAGGTGCTCAAGGAAGCCGGTTTCAGCGAATCCGCGGCGCTCATTGCGAACATTGCACCGGGCACGATTGCGGTGCTCGGCTCCATCCTGTCGCTGCGTCTGATGGAGCGTGTGCCGCGCCGAGTCATGGTCATTACCGGCTATGGTTCAACCGCGTTTTTCCACGTGCTGATTGCGGGTGCATCCATGCTGCTACCCGCCGATAACGCGGCGCGCCCCTGGATCCTGCTGGTGCTCATCGTCTGTTTTGTGGGCGCGATGCAGACCTGCCTGAACGTGTCGACGTGGGTGATTATGAGCGAGCTGTTCCCGCTGCGTGTGCGTGCGGCGGGTATGGGCATTTCGGCGTTTAGCGGCTGGATGATGAACGGTGTGCTGTCGCTGGCGTTCCCCGTGATTCTGGGTGCGGTCGGTCTGACCGGCTCCTTCATCGGCTTTGCTGTGGTGAACGTGATTATTGCGCTGCTGATGTTCCGCAACCTGCCGGAGACTCGCGGCGTGAGCCTGGAGCAGGTGGAGCGCGGCGTGATGGACGGTAGCATCTACCCCTCCGCACGCGGGCGCTAAACCCGGCGGTTTTTAGATATGAATGAGGCGGGCGTCCCCTCTCCAATGGAGGTGCCGCCCGCCTTGCTCTATGCGTTGAAAGACTAGTCTGCAGGGTTCTCTGCGAGGAACTCGTCGAGGCCGATGCGGTAGCCGTCATCTTCGGCGCGCGCCTTGCGAAGAGCCTCAATGTCGAGGAGCTCTTCGTACTCTTCCAGCAGCTTCAAATCTTCGTAGGAGATGAGCGCGGCAACAGTCTTACCATTGCGGCTGATGAGGGGACGTTCGCCGGAGAACACGGCTTCGTTGACTTTGGTTCCGAGGTTGTCGCGGAGTTCTTTAAGGGTCGTGACATTGGAACGAGTCCGGTGAGTGGTGACAGTCATGACTGGTTCCTTTCTGGGGTTGATGCGTTAGCTCCGAGGATAGTTCTTGTGCAGGTTCCATTCAAGAAGCTACAGGGTGAAGAAGGGTACAGGGCACGAGTAGGGAATTACCGCATTCTGTACACCGTTGATAACGGGGTGTTTTTCATGCATCGTGGACCCTCTTAACGATACAATGAGGTACGGAACACTAAAAACTCACCTGGTCAGAAATAATATCTAAGGTATGACCTGCTGAGTTAGACAGTTTCCGGTGTTATGTATTGATGAAGACATAGGACCGACCGCGGGATACCACGAGGTGACCCGCTGAAAGGAGGGTGTCGTGAACGCCCTGCATACCAATTTCAAAGCCTTGAAGGAAATGAGCATCCTCAAGCCTGGGCATTCTGCTTCAGAGGAATCACGAAAGGGATTTGTGCGGAAAATCTATACGATCGCACTGATACTTATTGCATTCCTTGTGCCGCTTAACCAGGCACATGCTTACTCTTCTGAACTTGATGAGATTATTTCCGCAGCTGGGCTAAATCCGCTAAGTTCTGAAGACCGGGAGATGATTACCCGTGAGATTCATCAGACGGCACTTGCAATGGGAAATTCATATGACGAAGAATTGCATCGTATTGCGACAGAGTCTCGGAATGCAATGACTGCTAAACAGAAAGATTCTGCGCGCCCTCCGCGAGGATCCTCCGATAAAAATATTTCTGCGGGTAAGGCTGAGCGAGTAGGAGATATTTTCTATTCATCAAATAGTACAATGGGTATCGCTCATGGACATACTGCAATATATGTATCGCAATACACCTATGTTGAAGCTACCACCCCTTATGTTCGTAAGGTTAATGCCAACGAGAAAGAAGCACCAAGTCCTGTCTATAAGTATTATGTAGGCTGGGCATGGCAAAGTCCTAATAAATATAAGGCAGCAAATTTTGCCAAGTCAAAAATTGGGAAGAGTTACAATTACTTTTTTTGGAACAATAAAACGGTACACGCCAATTCTTATAACTGCTCGCAGCTAGTTTGGGCTGCCTATAAGAGCACGGACCCTAACGTAGACCTCGACTCTGACGGTGGCCCCGGCGTGTACCCGACAGACATCAAGAAATCACACTGGGTGCATCACTACGAAACGAGGTGGTAGCAATGACCACATCCAGTTTTTCAGGAAGCCTGCGTCTGGGACTCATTGGTGCCCTCCTCCTGTCAGGCTGTAGCGCAACCATCCCAGTAACAAACGACCCCCGCAAAGCCCTCGACGAAAGCAGCATCGCTGTATCTATCGCAGGTGACTCAAGATACCTGCCGCACGCTGGAGGAGGCGTAGCATTCTACAACTCAGAAACCCAAAAATGGTCAAGAATCAAAAATGTTGGGGTCCGAAACTCGCCAATTGTATACAAAGATAAAAACCTATATTTCACAGATACAAATTCGCTATTCACCCTCTCCGATAAACTTCACACATACCCAAAGAAAACAAAAAATGATTACAGTCAAGAGTTATATGTTGCAGGCAGTAACACTATTGTAGCTATAGATAATTACGGAGGGGATGAAAATGGTGACTACGTATTCCTCGTGACAATTGTAAAAGATGGTGAGGTGAGGGAAGAGAGAATTAAAAATGATATACTCTTGACAGCCCAGTGCGCCGACGGCAGCATATGGGGCTACGACAAAATCAGCAATTACGAAGGAACAGATAACCAATACCTACACCCAAGGAACCCCACATACCTTACCCGTGTGTACCCGAACCCTTCAAATGAAAAAATGTTCTCGAAGAGTCTAGAAAGTAACACAATGGAAGGTTCCTACATTGTGTGTGCAGGAAATAGAATTGTGAAAATCCATGATACTTACCCGCAAAGCATTACCGACTACCAATATGCAGATTTAAAAGATATCGACGGATCCATGCTCGAAGTAATTAATGTGCAAACAGGCGAGCATACAGAACGCCAAATTACCGGTGAAGCGAGCAAACGTGTACATGGGGAAAATGTTCCTTCAGGTGCATCGTATGCAATACACGCATACGGGGACGACATCTGGTGGGTCCATCACGACGGGCGAATCATCTCAACCAATATTGATACCGCCCACAATACTGTACGATTCAGCCTCAAGATCCCAGAAGGAGTAAAGGAAGTCTCTACATACTACTGGACCGAAAAGAACCTCTACGCCATGTACGAGCTGCAAGGAGAAACCTATATTCAAGCCTATTCCGTTGAGTCCGGTGAACTCATCAAAACCCAGAAAATACCGCACTACAACGCTCTTCTGAACGGGCGCGAATACCCCTCATACTTCGTTATTACAAACGAAGAGAAATTCCTTAAAAACTAGCCCCTCGCGCTGAAATGCTGCATAGAGTGAGGCGGGCGGCCTCTCCCCAGTGGAGGCGCTGCCCGCCTCGTGCGTCCCGCCTTGTGCGGCCCCTGATCCGCTCCTCGTCTCACCCGAAGTCGTTCGTTGAATGAGAAGCAAGGAACCCCTACCCTGCGCCACCGCCCCATAAGTGATACGGTCAAATAATAACTAATGGCTTCACGTGCTGAAATGCACGCCCGACCCTGCCCGTAAGCATCGTCCGGACGCCCGCACCCAGCACGCCACAACTTCTATAACGAACACGGGTGAACAATGACTGAGAACGTACACAACGACTGGGACCTCCGAAGCGAAGAAGTGCAGAAAGACCAGGTAGCCGCCTACGACGCAATGCGCCGCCGCTGCCCCGTCGCCCACGACGAATTCATGGGCTACTCCGTCTTCAAAAACGCCGACGTACAGCACGTACTCGACCACCCCGAAATCTACTCCAACGTCGTCTCCACCCGCCACATCGCCGTCCCCAACGGCATGGACGCACCCGAACACACCACCTTCCGCGCCGTCAACGACAAGTACTTCACCCCCGAACGCCTCGAAAAGTTCGCACCCGTCATCCGTGACGCCGTGAAGGCCCTCATCGCAGAACTGCCCCGTGGCGAAGAAGTAGACGTCATGCAGGGCTTCGGCCAGGCATACGCAATGCGCGTGCAGAACGCCTTCATGGGCTGGCCCGCATGCCTCGAACAGCCCCTCACCGAATGGATCGAAAAGAACCGCGTCGCCACCCTGCGCCGCGACCGCGAAGAAATCGCTAAGGTCGCCCTCGAATTCGACGGCTACATCCGCCAGCTGCTCGACGAACGCCGCGAGGACGCCGCAGCCGGCAACCCCAAGGACGTCACCGCCGAACTGCTCACCGACACCGTGCAGCTGCCCGGCGAAGAGCCCCGCACCATGACCGACGAAGAAATCGTCAGCCTCATCCGCAACTGGACCGTGGGCGAGCTGTCCACCGTCTCCGCAACCGTGGGTGTATTCGTCAACTTCCTGGCACGCAATCGCGCCGAGCAGGACCGCCTGCGCGCCTCCCTCGCCGACGGCAACGCACTCGACGACCACAGCGAAATCGCCCTCGCCGTCGAAGAAATCATGCGACTCGAAGACACCCTCGTCACCAACCGCCGCATCACCACGCAGGACACCGAACTCGGCGGCCGCACCCTGCCCGCTGGCTCCCGCGTGACCATCAACTGGGCAAGTGCCAACCGCGACGAGGACGCCTTCGAAGATGCCCTCACCTACAACCCGCACCGCGACCAGTCCCGCAACCTCGTGTACGGCGACGGCATCCACGTCTGCCCCGGCGCGCCCCTGGCACGCCTGGAGCTGCGCATCCTGCTCGAGGAGCTGCTGCGCGGCACCGAGTCGATCGAGATTGCGGACGAGAGCGAGAAGCCCGCAACCGTGAACGCTGTGTACCCGGTCTCCGGCTACTCGGTCGTGCGCGCCATCTTCAACTAGGCACGCTCCAGCCCTAAAAAGTGCGAGGCGCCGAACCCCGAGAATGGGGGTCGGCGCCTCGCGCTGTT
>ERZ773072.96-NODE-96-length-49237-cov-25.862267_pt1 | contig 49237 bp, 46 predicted proteins | sample MGYA00580617_ERZ773072 | MGnify/ENA primary metagenome ERZ773072 (study PRJEB29015, sample SAMEA2737970) | human oral metagenome | biome: human oral; feature: human-associated habitat; material: dental | place: China | collected 2122 ...
TTGGATAATGGCTGTTATTTATATTGGTTTAGGGTTATTTATTATTATTGAAAATAATACAATTCAAACAATAATATCAATAATATGAATGATACGGGCATTTGAGTATCTGACGAACCTTGCGGTTCGTTGCCCTCTCCCTAACCCTCTCCCACGGGGAGAGGGCCAGGGAGAGGGTAAGCAAGCCGCAGGCTTGCCTCTTTGGCAAAAGATACAACCCTGTCCACCCAATAAATCCATATCCGAAAGCATCTTCATGCAGAATCAAGCCAAGCGATGAATAAATTTTTCACCCACCCTATGCGCCCGTTTTTCGTCGGTGCGGCGGTGCTTGCCATACTCGGCGCGTTGGTGTTTTTCATCAGCTCCGGTGCCGTCATTTTGAAATGAAACCAAATCAAAGCCGATTGAACCATCGTCCACTTGGGTACGACCATCACGTCCGCCGGTTGCTGTTGCTGATGTTTTGTAGAAAATTTTCATGATATTGTCCTCAATTCAATATTGGTTAAATGTTTTGGCGTACTGCCGTTGAAAGTGAGTTCATTATATTGAACGGCAATATGAAGTGTTATATGATTCATCCAAATTATTTGCCTATTCCTACAAAATTATGTTCTCAACTGAAACGATAGAACGCTTATTAAAAGTTATTCCACATAACGAACTCTATTCATCACCGATTAAAGGCTTATTTCTTCGCCATTCAGATCAACCATTTTGTTACGAAGGTATTATTCAAGAGCCGAGCATTTGCATCGTGTTAAGCGGAGAACGTGAAGTGCAGCTAGGCGAACAATGCTACCGATTTGATAATCAACATTTTATGTTTTGCCCAGTAAACATACCGATGCGTGGCGAGATTAAATATGCAGCGCCACAAAAGCCGTTTTTAGTGATGTCGATGAAAATTGATATTGAGAGCGTTAGCAAGATTTTATTAGCAGATCCAAACCTTGCAGATGATGTTCAACAGGGCAACGAAAGTTTTGCACAATGGCATCTGGATGAATCTCTCAAAAATGCTGTTGAACGCTTATTACTCTTGCACGAAAATCCAAAAGATATTGAGTTTCTTGCACCGCTTATCCAACAAGAAATTTATTATCGACTCCTTACAGGCGAGCAAGGTGGCAAATTTAAAGCCATGGTAAGCAATGGATCGCACACCAAAAAAATCGCCCAAATCACCTATTATCTGCAACAACATTTTAGTGAAACCATCACTGTGGAAACCTTGGCAAATCTAAGTGGTATGTCATTATCTGGCTTTCATAGTCATTTTAAGAAGATAACCAGCCTTTCACCGCTGCAATATCAAAAATCTTTACGTCTGATGGAAGCCAGACGACTGATCGCACAAGAAGAGCGAGGCATTACCGAAACCGCTTACCAAGTCGGCTACGAGTCACCTAGCCAATTCAGCCGTGAATACAAACGGTATTTCGGGCATGCGCCCAAGGGGGATATTAAATAGATGGGGCTTAAAGATAGGTTTAAAAACACCTAAAAATTTGACCGCACTTATTTGATTTCCTTAATCACCTTCGCGGGTACGCCGCCGACCACAACCATGGGCGGTATGTCTTTATTCACTAGCGCACCAGCGGCAATTACGGCACCATCACCAATAGTTACGTCTGCCAAAATGATCGCGTTTGAGCCGATCCAGACATTTTTGCCAATTCGCACAGGCGCGGGGTAAGTTATGGGGCGTGTGTCCAAACTCAAACCGTGGTTGAGCGTGGCGATATTGACGTTCATGCCTATCATTGTGCCATCGTCGATAAAAATACCACCACGATCTTGAAAAGAACAACCTGTATTGAAAAACACGTTTTTTGCCGATATGAATGTTTTTACCAAAATTTGTGTGAAATGGTGGAAAGCAAATAAAACTGTCGTCCACCAGTAAATCAGTTAATTCACGAAAAAGTGCCACAATTTCCGCTTGGGTGTGAAATTCGCTATTGAGCTTTTGGGTGATTTTTTGTGCCTCAAAGGAGCATTCCAGCAGAGGATTAATCTACTCGGGAATACGCGCATCAAAGGTGTTGCCTTGGCGGCAAAATTTAATAAAGGCTTGTTTGTCCATTATTCCTCCCGTTCAAATTTAATTTGGTTGGATTTCACAAGAGCGGTTAAATCACCTTCAAATTTACCCATATAAATTAAGCTTGGACCTTGTGCATCGTTGTCTAAAAACATGGCAATATTGCCCCTCGGCGCATAATAGGTGATGTCGCCTATGTGCCCTGTATATGCCAGGAGCATTGGGATGTTGACTGCCACCGCTTTTATGCGTGGGTTAGATACCGCTCCGCTGCATTCAAGATAAATCCGCCCCAGCTGAATACATTAAAAATCCCGATTTCATCACAATTGACATTATCTAAAGAGCCTAAAAAATCTATCGCTGTCGAGAAATTTTCGATGTTGATTTCAGGTGATGGTACATTGTGTGGTATGCCTGAAGTTTGCTCTTTTATTACACAAAAGAGGGCTTTTACTGCAATTGTAGGTAATTACCTTTTACACCTAGGAGTACAAATTCATAAATGTGATTTCATAATTTCTAAAATGGAATTGTGTAAGGATTCTATATAAGTCTTATATATCAAGAAAATCTATAACATGTTAAAATAACAGCATTTAATCATGCTAATAGGGTAATAGTTATGGCGATAATGGAAGTACAAGATTGGGGCGGAGGTTTAACTCAACATGAGGTTGAGGCCATTGAAAAAATCAAACAGGCTTTTCAAGCTTCTGAAAATAACAAGAAAGTAAAAGGACAGGGATTTGACACATTAAAATTTGTGAAATCTATTTTCCCTTGGAAAGGATACTCAGGCTTTCGTTTTGTTGATGTGGAAGAACGTAAAGAAGGTGAGTTTGATTTGGTTATTGTTACCCATTGCAATGTGTTGATTATTGAGTTGAAACATTGGAATGGCGAACCTATTACCAATAATGGACTACGTTGGTATAAAGGGAAAAAAGATATGGGGCATTCACCCGTTGAAATTACCCGAAAAAAGATGTTCCTGTTAAAAAATAAATTAGAACAATTTCGTGGACAGTTTGCCAACTCAACGGAAAGATTCCCTATTCCAAAAATTGAATTTTTGGTGGTTATGACAGGAAATTCGGATTTTAGTAGATTATCTGACAAGGAAAAAATGAATGTTATTAGCTTAGAGGATTTTTTAAAGTTGGCTGATAATCAAAAATTTACCAAGCAATTTGGCACATACACCAAATATTCTGATAATTGTACTTTAAATAAGAATTTTTCTATTTTTGATGAAATTTTTTGTACCAATAAAAACGAAACTAAAAGTATCAGTATTGGTGGATATTACGCAGAAGACGGAGCTATTTTTTCCCACCCTAAAGACATTTATCAAGAATATCTTGCCCAAACCGAGAATAAAAAGCACCAAGACCAAGCCTTATTGCGCCGTTGGGATTTCACTAAAATCAACCGCCCTGAAGCTCAAACGCCTGACGGGCGTTATCGCCTAGTCAGCCGTGAATACGATGTATTGAACCATATTAAATTACAAAATAAAGACTTGTATCACGCTTGCTTGAATTACAAATCTACCCCGCAAAAAGGCGAAATCACTGCGGAATATATTGATTTATTTGAGTTGTTCCCACAGCAAAAACGTTTTGACCAATTTGTCGGCGGATACAATGGCGAAAATCTAAGCATAGAACGCCGTTTGGGATTGGTGCAATTATTGTTGGATAAATTTGCCCAGTTACACAAAATCGGTATTGCTCATCGTGATTTGGGTAATCACAGCATTTGGCTCTCGGCAGATGACAAAATTACGCTATCAGGGTTTGCTACTGCTTATTTTTCATCTGAAGAAACGGTCGGTGACATTCGTGAGATTTTGGAAGTCTCCGGCGATTTGGCAAAATCTCACTTTCCACTTTCAGACGGCATCAAACTCACATCATACCAATATGATGTACGTTCTTTGGCTGTTTTGGGATGGCATATCATTCAGGCAAAACGCATTTCACCGGTTAGTCTTGATGAAATGAAAAATAAATTAGCGGATGAAACCACATGGTATGCCGAAATTTTGCGTGAGGCATTGTCTGATAAACCTTTTAAAAGTGCGGTGGATTTTTTAGATAAATTTAATCAAACCAAACCTGAGCAAGCGGTAGATTTTTCTTTTGATTTTACAAAATTAGAGCCGTTCACACATGACATCAACTATTCCCGTGCCTATCGTGAAGATGATGATTTTATTTTAGAAACCAGTGAAAAAGAAGTTTACCGTTCCAATGGTTTGTTGGTTAAAGCATGGCTGAATACAGACCCGCAAACCGATAATTCAAAAGCCAGAGTGGTTTTGAATTGGTTGGAAAATATGGCAAAACTGGCAAATCTGTCGCCTGATTATTTACCGAAAATCCGAGAATTCGGTATTGCCAAAAAATCAGGCTGCCTTTTTGCAGTAAGTGATTTTATTGACGGGCATACTTGGCAAGATATTTGCAAACTTGATTTATCGGATAAACAAAAACAGACTCTTATCCATCAATTTATTCAAAGCATTGAACATTTACACAGTCTAGGTTTCACACATGGCGATTTGAAACCTGACAATGTGCTGGTAACGATTGAAGATGATTCTGTTCAACTGCATATTTTGGATATATTGGATTTTTCGCCAAGTGGGCAAAGCCAGTTCAATACCGAATATTCACCAGAATTCGATCATCCTACCGAGAAACAACGCGATAATTTTGCCGTGATGAAAATGGCGTGTGAATTATTGGGCGTTGAATGGAATAGGTCGTCTGAAAGTTTTGCTGAAGTTGCTAAAGTGATACAGCAAGAGTATTCAGACAGCCAAACTGCGTTTATTTCATTGGCTCGTTTCAAAGAAGCCCTCAATCCCAAACCGTCTACGCTGATGATTGACATTACAGTAGGCTGGCATGACTCATTTTTACCAATTGCAATTTACCCTGAAAATGGAGAACTGTTTGTTCAATTTAAAGAAAGTGAACGTTATCCCAATAAAGAAATAGATATTACTTTTATTGGGCTAGGTGGAAGATTAACTGCTTGTTATTCCATTGCCGAGCAAAAATTCCGACGTACATTCCCACCACGTGAACGAAATCATATTATTCGAAATGATCGTGATGATAGCAAATGTAGCTTGCAAATAGGTTTGAATATCACACATAGCAATTATAGCAACTTAGATAAACTCAATGAGTTCATTAAGGATAGTACAGAATTTAAGAATGCTATTATTCAATTTGTCCAAGAACAGTTTTTAAAGCAATCTGAAAAAGAACAAGCTGAAGAAAACGAGAATTTTGAAGCCGAACCTGTTGATATTGGCACAGAAGAAACGGTTATCGAACAACGTCCCAGCATTCAAAAACTTTGGCAAGCAATTTTAGATACCGAAACGGAAGCCTTGCCATCTATTACTGCCAGCGAAGTATTACAAAAAACCGAAAACGGCGAAACCTATATCCCCTATGATGGCGAAATCAATCCAATTGACCAATTCAAACAAGATGAAATTGTTGAAGCTATCGGAAAAAGTGAAGATAGGGAAAAAACCTTTGTGTACGGCACAGTAGATGTTGTTAAAAGTACATTAAATGAAATTCATCTGAAAAAATATAAAGACAAAAATACTGTTCGCATCCAATCAGGTACGCCTGTTTATTTACAAAGCTTTCAAAATAAAGCATCTTATAAACGCCGTAAAAATGCCTTACAACGCATTCTAGATGGCGAAAGTGCGGTGAAAAATTTAGTGCATTATTTTGATGAACATTGCGGCTTGCCATCTGAAAAATATGAGGTTCATGTCAGCGATGAAGAATTTAAACGCTATGACCAGCCTGAAAAAAATGTAAGCCTTAATGAAGCACAACGTATTGCCTTTCAACGTTTGATTGCCAATGGACCGTTATCTTTATTACAAGGTCCGCCGGGAACAGGGAAAACAGAATTTATTGCCGCATTTGTACATTATTTATTTGATGTGCAAAAGGTTCGGAATATTCTACTGGTCAGCCAATCACATGAAGCAGTCAATACTGCTGCTGAACGTATCCATAAACACTGTCAGCGTTTGGGAACAGATTTGCAACTGGTGCGGTTCAGTAACCGCGAAATTGCTGATTCCGAAATATTGGAAGATGTGTTTTCACCCAATTTAGTCGGACAAAAACGGGCACAGTTAAATGTGAACAAGATTAGCAATATTTGCCAGCTTGGACGCAGCATGGGGCTGCCTGAAAATTATTTGCGCGAACGAGCCGAATTCGCATTTGATATTGGCGTGCAAATTCGTCGTTATCAAAAAATTGTTAAATCATCAAAAGGTGAAGCCGTTGATGAAGATGAAAAACGCTTACGCAAAAAATTAGAAAAAAGCATTCAAGAACAAGCCCAAGCAATGGGGCTACATGAATTGGTTGAAATTGACGAAATTCTGCCAAAATTTATCAGTGAATTGGATCACAAGCATAATATTCAGCCGATTGAAAATATCCAAGCAGGTAAACTGATTGATTTAACCCAAGATATGCTGGAAGCCCTATCTAACGAACGCACCAATTATGATGAATTTTTGGCTCGTTCCCGTCAGCTTGTGATTGGCACTTGCGTAGGTATCGGGCAACGCCATATTGGTATTGCTGACAATCTCTATGACTGGGTGATTGTGGACGAAGCCGCACGTTCTATTTCCAGTGAATTGGCGATTGCCATGCAGTCAGGTACGCGCATTCTGCTGGTTGGCGACCATAAACAACTACCACCTTTGTATTCTGAAGAACATAAAAACGCACTTGCCCGCCGATTAGGGATTTCCAAGCGCGGTGAGGAATTAGATCAAGCATTAGGCAGTGATTTTGAACGCGTTTTCCTATCCGAATATGGAAAGCAAACTTGCGCTACACTCAAAACACAATACCGCATGGCTCCTGCGATTGGCAGTTTGGTGTCAGCATGTTTTTATGAAAATGTTTTGGAAAACGGTAAAACTGACAATGATGTGCCTAATATTTATTTCAGGCTACCTAAAAAGATAAAATCCTGCGTAACATGGTTAGATACAACTTCATTACCAAGTGCATATCATGAACCAGCCAAAAATGGTAGTTTGTCCAATCGAGCCGAAGCCGATGTAATTATTGGGATATTACAAGACTTGGCAAACGATGAAACGTTTATGAATAGTGAACCTGTACAAAAATGTTTAGAGAAAAATGAACAAGCCATAGGTGTAATTTGTATGTACAGCGAACAGAAGAAACTTATTCGTAAAAAATTCAATGAGCGCAGTTGGAATGACGAATTCCGCCGCTTAGTTAAAATTGATAGTGTAGATAGTTATCAAGGCAAAGAAAACCGCGTGATTATTTTGTCGTTGACTCGTTATGATAAAGAATGTAACACAGGCTTTTTGCATCTACCAAACCGTATTAACGTAGCCTTATCTCGAGCTATGGATAAACTTATTATCGTTGGAGCAAAAACTATGTGGGAACATCCAAAAAACAGCAAAACTCCATTGGCAAAAGTTTTACGTTTTATACAAAAGCAAAATAATCCGCAAGATTATGCAATTAAGATATTGAAAAACGGAGCTAAAAAATGAGTAAACAAAACATAACTTACAATCAAATTGATTTTGTGGTTAAGGCTCCGCGTTTTCACATTGTGTTTTCCTATATGAGCGATAAAGGCGTGGCATTTGTGCGAGAATATTTGCTTCGCTTATTAAAAATAACGCCATGCAAACCTGCACAAATTGCCCAATATTTCGGATTTAACCAATACGAAACCGAAGTTGCCCTTGCTGATTTGGAACAACATAAATGGATTATTTGGCAGGATGGCGGCTTGATTGCATTATCGGCAGAAGGACAAAGACTGTTTCAAGACAGCCAAGACTCTCCCCACATTCCCACTTTAACAGAATGTGGTGGTGAATATCGTATGGAATTATTAGATAGTAATTTTCTGAAAAAAAACGACTGTGATAAAAATCGCCAGCAAGCCATTGAGTTAGTTGTCGAACCGAAGGTGTTATCAGAAAGTAGCGAAATTGCACGAAAAACATTTCAAAATCGCTTTCGGCAACTAATGGAAGATGACATCATCAATTTAGATGAGAAAGATATTTCTTTGTATAAAATTGATGCTATTGAACCCAAAGGTGTGCCTGATTATTTCCGTTTTACGCAACAATTTGAATTGCTGCCTGAAACAGGCGAAGCTAAAGAACGTCATGATGTACCGACAGTTACTCATCAAGAAAATATTCAGCAAGCCATTACCGCACAACTGGAGCGATTTGGTCATCATGATAATTTGCGTGAACTGCGTAATAGTATGGCAGAAATTAGTGATGACGATACTTTGAAAGTGTTATTCGGCGGAACATTGGACTTTAACGAATTTTTAAAAGTTTATCAGGAGCATGAACAACAAAATGGCTTGTATTTTTTAGGGCAAATTTATCATCAAGGAACCTTATTCGAACAAATCAATAAAATTTTAGATAAATTAAACAAAAAATCATCTAAAAAACTCTATTGGTTGGCTCCAAGCGATATTTACTGGGGAAAACAACGGAAAATTCACGATAAAATTCAAAATTTAATAGATAAACAAAAAAATGGCTATGATTTCCGCCTGTACCTACCTTTACCTTCCGAACGAAATCAGCATCAAAAACAAGAATGGCTAAATCATTTTAAAGATATATCGGATAAAGTGTTTTACGGATTCTGCGAAGGTTTTTTAGATGGAAATACTGAAATCCTATTTTTAGAAGATCAATTTGCTGTGGTTTGTTACCATACCAAGCTATCAGCTTATCCTGTTACATTGCCTATTGGATTTATGACCACACAAAAAAATACAATAAAAAGTATTATTAGTTTGGTAGAGAATTATCTTAAGTCGCCATTATTTGAATATAATGAAGATAGAACTAAGGATTTTGGGTTACTTCATACTTGACTATTACATTAATAACATCTTTTTATAATAATTATGAACAACCGCTTTATTTGGAGAAAGCATGGAACACAAACTTGAGGATATCATTGCGATTTTTAATCAATGTTTTGAAGAAGAATATAATACGCGATTGGTTAAAGGTGGGGATGAGCCGATTTACATTCCTGCAAATGATGAAGTGCCTTATAACGCCATTTACTTTGCGAGAGGCTTTTACAGCAGTGCATTACATGAAATTGCCCATTGGTTAGTGGCGGGGAAAGAGCGCCGTAAATTAGAAGATTTTGGCTATTGGTATGAACCGGATGGCCGTTCTGAAGTACGTCAACGTGATTTTGAAAAGGTGGAAGTGAAGCCTCAAGCATTGGAATGGATTTTAGCTACTGCGGCGGGATTTCGTTATTTTGCCAGTGCGGATAATTTGAATGGCAATCCGGGAGATACGCAACCATTTAAGCAAGCGGTGTATGAACAAGTAAAAAACTATGCAGAAAAAGGCTTACCAAAACGCGCAGAAACCTTGCGTCATGCATTGGCTCAATTTTATGGTACAGAAGATCGAATTGATTTAGCGAAATTTGATGTTACTCGCATCTAAAGTGCGGTCATTTTTAGGCAGATTTTGCGTCTGTCAATTTTCCTTAAAATCGGCTAAAATAGGCCGATTTTATTTTTGGCTTTAACTTTATAAAAATATGAAAGATTCTATTATTGCAAAACTTGAAAGTTTAAAAGAACGTTATGAAGAATTAGAGGCATTGCTAGGCGATGCGTCGGTAATTTCGGATCAGGATAAATTCCGTTCGTATTCTAAAGAATATTCACAACTTGAAGATGTGGTGAAATGTTTTAATCGTTGGAATCAGCTTAATTCTAACATTGTTGAAGCAGAATTGATGTTAGATGATCCTGAAATGAAAGAAATGGCAGAAATGGAAATTGAAGAATCCAAAGCCGAAATTGAAGAAGTGGAGCAACAACTTCAAATTCTTTTATTACCAAAAGATCCAAATGATGAATATAACTGCTATTTAGAAATTCGTGCAGGTACAGGTGGTGATGAAGCAGGTATCTTTGCCGGCGATTTATTCCGTATGTACAGCCGTTATGCAGAAAGTAAACGCTGGCGTGTTGAAATGCTCAGCGCAAATGAAAGCGAGCAGGGCGGCTATAAAGAAGTGATCGTGAAAGTAAGCGGTGATGGCGTGTATGGTCAGTTAAAATTTGAATCAGGCGGCCACCGTGTACAACGTGTACCCAAAACAGAAAGCCAAGGTCGTATTCATACTTCAGCTTGTACTGTTGCGGTTATGCCAGAATTACCTGAATCTGAAATGCCGGAAATCAATCCTGCAGATTTACGTATTGATACCTACCGTTCATCTGGTGCGGGTGGTCAGCACGTTAATACCACAGACTCTGCGGTACGTATTACCCACATTCCAACAGGTATTGTGGTGGAATGTCAGGATGAGCGTTCACAACATAAAAATAAAGCTAAAGCGATGTCTGTATTGGCTTCACGTATTGTTCAAGCAGAGCAAGAGCGTCAAGCCGCAGAGCAAGCGGATACCCGACGTAACTTATTAGGTTCAGGCGACCGTTCCGATAAAATTCGTACTTATAACTACCCACAAGGTCGTGTAACCGATCACCGTATCAACTTAACGCTCTATCGCTTAGATGAAGTGATGAACGGCAAAATTGACGAGCTTATTCAGCCGATTATTACTGAATATCAAGCCGATCAATTAGCAGCGTTATCTGAGAGTAATTAATGACCTATCAACAATGGCTTGCCGATGCTGCGCAAGCCTTAAATCAGGTAAATCCGACAGAGAATGGTAAAGTTGATGCGTTAGTGCTATTGCAACACGCAACGGGCAAATCAAGAACGCAAATTTTAGCTTTCGATGAAACGGAAATTGATGAAAAAGTGCGGTTAAAATTGACCGCACTTTTAGATCGTCGTCTAAAAGGCGAGCCTATCGCTTATATCCTCGGTGAAAAAGAATTCTGGTCCTTGCCTTTAAATGTATCTGAAGGAACATTAATTCCTCGTCCCGATACTGAAATTCTTGTAGAAAAAGCATTGCAAATTGCGTTAGAAAAACTGGAAGAAAATCCACCGCACTTTCGTATTCTCGATCTTGGTACCGGCACTGGCGCCATTGCGTTGGCGTTGGCTTCTGAGCTTTCTCCTATTTGTCAAAAAAAGAATGTTCAATTAGATGTTATTGGTGTTGATTTAATGCCAGAAGTCGTCAAATTAGCGCAATCCAATGCAGAAAAAAATCAGCTTAAGGTACAATTTTTACAGAGTCGTTGGTTCGAAAATGTTGAAGGGCAGTTTGATATTATCGTCAGTAATCCACCTTATATCGATGAAGCCGATGAGCATCTTTTCCAAGGTGATGTGCGTTTCGAGCCTCGTTCGGCGTTGGTGGCGGGCGAAAACGGTTTAGCTGATTTACGTCATCTTATTGAGTATGCACCAGGACATTTAAAAGATAACGGCTATTTATTGTTAGAGCACGGCTGGAAGCAGGGTGAAGAAGTGCGGTCAATTTTCTGGCAAAATCATTGGCAAGGGGTTGCAACTATACGGGATTATGGCGACAATGAGCGCGTAACGTTGGGATATTGGAAGCGGTAATGAAATACGATCAAAAAGCCTTGTATGCTGAACTGACTCATTTTTATTTGAGCATTTGTGAGAAAGAGCAACTTGATGAGCCTCGTATAAGAGGGCTTGTTGGAAGCTTGGTGCGTAAAGCTCGCCAAGCTATTCCAGAAGAATGGGATGATAAAGCTAAAATTCATCAACTCTTGCAGCTATTTTATGGCGATTGGAGCTTTCATTGCGATGCGGATAATTATTTCTATGCCCGAAATTTATACCTTCCGTATATTTTAGAAGAACGTGAAGGTATGCCGGTAAGCCTTGGCGCCTTAATACTTTATTTGGCCGCGAGTTTAAAATTGCCGATTTATCCCGTAAATTTCCCGACACAACTGATTTTACGTGCAGAAGTAGATGGTGAAGTGGCATTTATTGATCCTTGGAGCGGAAAATATATTTCAGTGGATGAATTGAAAAAACTCTATGAAGGCGCCTTTGGTTTTGGGGCTCAAATTCAACCTGAGGATTTAGCTCGAGCAGATATTCTGATGCTTACCGCACGTTTCCGCCAGCTCGCAAAAAATGCCTTAATTCGTGAAGAACAAAACGATTTGGCTTTTAATTATATCCAATTCTTGTTAGCGGGAAGAAAAGATCCTTACGATATTCGCGATCGTGGGTTAGTGTTGGCGCAAATGGGCGCTTATCCTTCAGCCATTGAGGATTTGGAATATTTTGTGGATCAATGTCCGAATGATCCTACTTCTTCTCTGTTAAAAACTCAACTTTTAGAACTGAAAGGCGAAGCATTGAAAGATGCCAATGCCATCCATTAAAAAGGAAATATTATGCAAAATAAAATTGTAAAAATTGGCAATATTGATGTCGCAAATGACAAACCTTTTGTACTTTTCGGCGGAATGAACGTGCTTGAAAGTCGCGATATGGCAATGCAAGTTTGTGAAGCTTACGTGAAAGTGACTGAAAAGTTGGGCGTTCCTTATGTTTTTAAGGCATCTTTCGATAAAGCTAACCGTTCTTCAATTCATTCTTACCGTGGTCCAGGTATGGAAGAAGGTTTAAAAATTTTCCAAGAGATAAAAGAAACCTTTGGTGTGAAAGTGATTACCGATGTGCACGAAATCTATCAATGTCAGCCTGTTGCTGATGTGGTGGACGTGATTCAGTTACCTGCATTTTTAGCTCGTCAAACTGATTTAGTCGAAGCTATGGCAAAAACGGGTGCGGTAATTAACGTGAAAAAACCACAATTCTTAAGCCCTGGTCAAATGGGCAATATTGTCGATAAGTTTGAAGAATGTGGTAACGATAAAATTATCCTTTGTGATCGCGGTTCAAACTTTGGCTACGATAATTTAGTGGTGGATATGTTAGGTTTCGGCGTAATGAAAAAAGTGTCTAAAGGCAGCCCAGTTATTTTTGACGTGACCCATTCATTACAATGCCGTGATCCGTTTGGTGCCGCTTCAGGTGGTCGTCGTGAACAAGTGACCGAATTAGCCCGTTCTGGCTTAGCAATTGGCATTGCAGGCTTATTCTTAGAAGCGCACCCAAATCCAAATCAAGCAAAATGTGATGGTCCTTCAGCATTGCCACTTTCGGCATTAGAAGGTTTTGTCTCGCAGATGAAAGCCATTGATGATTTAGTGAAGTCTTTCCCTGAATTAGATACATCTATCTAATAGAGAAGTGCGGTTGAAAATAGCGTTGTTTTTGACCGCACTTTTGTTCTGTAAAAGGAGAAAACAATGAATATCGTATTTTTAGACAGCACGGCAATTCCGAAACATATTCCTATTCCTCGTCCAAGCTTTCCGCATAACTGGGTAGAGTATGAATATACTTCCGCAGATCAAACTATTGAGCGAGCCAAAGACGCGGATATTATTATCACCAGTAAAGTGATTTTAAGCCGTGAGGTGTTGCAACAATTACCTAAATTAAAATTAATTGCTATCACCGCAACAGGCACCAATAACGTGGATTTAGACGCAGCAAAAGAATTGGGTGTGGCAGTTAAAAATGTGACAGGTTATTCTGCCACGACGGTACCAGAGCATGTGTTGGGCATGATTTTTGTGTTAAAACACAGCTTGGCTGGCTGGCAGCGCGATCAAATCACGGGAAAATGGACAGAGAGTAAACAGTTCTGCTACTTTGATTATCCCATTACAGATGTCAAAGGTTCAACGTTAGGTGTGTTTGGAAAAGGCTGTTTAGGTACAGAAGTAGGGCGTTTAGCCGAGCTTTTAGGCATGAAAGTGCTTTATGCTGAACATCGACATGCGACAACGTGCCGTGAAGGTTACACACCTTTTGAAGAGGTGCTAAAACAAGCAGATATTCTGACATTGCATTGTGCATTGACTGAAACAACTAAAAATTTAATCAATCAAGAAACCTTGTCACTTTGTAAGAAAGGTGCGTATTTAATCAATACTGGTCGTGGTCCATTGATTGACGAGCAAGCAGTTTGTGACGCATTAAAATCAGGGCAATTAGGTGGCGCCGCATTAGATGTGTTAGTGAAAGAACCACCAGAGAAAAACAATCCTCTGATTGAATTAGCGAAAACGATGCCGAATTTAATTATCACGCCTCATATTGCTTGGGCGAGTGATAGTGCGGTAACCACGCTAACGAAAAAAGTGACACAAAATATCGAAGATTTCGTTCAACAATTAAATCAAAAATAATGAATTTACCTATTTCTTTATACGTCGCCCTGCGATATTGGCGTGCAAAAAGCGCCGATCGTTTTGGGCGACTTGTTGCTAATTTGGCAAGCTTTGGCATCGTACTGGGTGTGATGGCATTGATTATTGTGCTTTCTGTCATGAATGGATTAGAAGGCTATCAAAAACAACAGGTGCTTTCGACAATTCCGCATGCGATTGTGAGCCAAGATACGCCTATTTCGGCAGAAAAAACGCTTGAAAATACACCGCACTTTGTGCAAAAAGCCGTGCCAATTAATACGACAAATGTTGTGTTTCAAACAGCAAAAGGTGTGAGTGCAGGACAAGTAATTGGTATTCAGTCTTTTTCAGATGATCCTTTACTGGAAGGTTTCGATCCTAGCCAATTTAATCAACTTTTACCGCAAGGTGAGTTTAAGTTGATCATTGGTGATAATCTGGCTCAAAAATTAGGTTTAGCAGTGGGCGATAAAGTTCGCTTAATGATTACTGAAAATAGCCAATATACGCCATTTGGTCGTGTGCCGATGCAGCGTTTATTTACGGTGAGTGAAATTTACTATGATTATGGCGAAGCATCAGGTTATGAAGTTTTTGCTAATTTAGCGGATATTGGTCGCCTAATGCGTATTCAGCCAGGTGAGGCGCAAGGCTATCGTTTATTCCTGGATGATCCTTTCCAAATCACAGAATTGCCAACCTATTTCAAAGAGAGTCATATCAGCGATTGGCGTGTCCAAAAAGGGGAGTTTTTCCAAGCAGTTCGTATGGAAAAAAATATGATGGGCTTGTTGATTAGCTTAATTATTGTTGTGGCGATTTCCAATATCGTCACCTCATTAAGTTTAATGGTGGTGGATAAACAAGGAGAAATCGCTATTTTGCAAACACAAGGTGTTACTAAATCACAAGTACGTTCTATCTTTATTTATCAAGGTTTATTGGTTGGACTAGTGGGCACATTGATTGGTGCTGTACTGGGCGTATTAATTACCTTAAATCTTGGGGCAATTTTAAGTGCGGTCAATCCGAACGGTGTTTTCTTGCCAACATCCATTGAGCCTGTGCAAGTCATTATTGTGATTGCCTTTTCTTTATTGTTATCTTTATTATCAACCATTTATCCAGCTTATCGTGCGGCAAAAGTAGAACCTGCCGCCGCCTTGAGATACGAATAAGTTTTAATGGTAAATAAATGATGGATGAACAATCACTTTTAGCGCTTGATACACAACATATTTGGCATCCTTATTCTTCAGTTTCTTCTGATATGCCTCTTTATGCGGTAGAACGTGCAGATGGCGTGATGATAACCTTAAAAGATGGTCGTCGTTTGATTGATGGCATGTCTTCTTGGTGGGCGGCGTTACATGGTTATAATCACCCTCGTTTAAATGCGGCTGCACAGAATCAGTTGGCAAAAATGAGCCATATTATGTTTGGAGGATTTACCCACGAACCTGCGGTGGAATTAGCTCAATTATTGGTAAAAATTTTGCCAAATAGCTTAGATAAGATCTTTTTTGCTGATAGTGGTTCTGTTGCTGTGGAAGTGGCGATGAAAATGGCTATTCAATATCAGCACGCTAAAGGGGAAGTACAACGGCAAAAATTCGCTACCATCCGTTCTGGTTATCATGGTGATACTTGGAATGCGATGTCAGTGTGTGATCCAACCACAGGGATGCATCATTTATTTCATCATAGTCTGCCCATACAATATTTTCTTCCTCAACCCAATATTCCATTTAATGAATCTTGGAATGATAGTGCGATTGAACCTTTAGCTGATTTACTTAAGAAAAAAGGTAGCGAAATTGCCGCACTTATTTTAGAGCCTGTGGTGCAAGGCGCGGGCGGTATGTATTTTTATTCGCCAACTTATTTAGTGAAAGCACAAGCGCTTTGTAAACAATATGGTGTATTGCTAATTTTTGATGAAATTGCCACGGGTTTTGGCCGTACAGGGAAATTATTTGCTGCCGAGCATGCTGGAATTTCGCCAGATATTATGTGTATCGGTAAAGCCTTAACAGGTGGTTATTTAACTTTATCTGCAACCATTACGACCACTGAAATCGCGAAAACTATTTGTGGCGGTGAGGCTAAATGCTTTATGCACGGACCCACTTTTATGGCAAACCCGTTGGCCTGTGCAATTGCGGCAGAATCTATCCGTTTATTATTGGAAAGCCCTTGGCAGCAAAATATTCAGCGAATTGAGTCTTCCTTAAAACAACAACTTTTGCCTTTAGCTAAAAAAGATTATGTCAAAGAAGTTCGCGTATTAGGGGCGATTGGGGTGGTTGAAATGAAAAGTGCGGTAAATATGAAAACTTTAGTCCCACGTTTTGTGGAACAAGGTGTTTGGATTCGACCTTTCGGAAAATTGGTTTATGTGATGCCTCCATTTGTGATTAAAGATGATGAACTTCAGAAATTAACGGAAGGCATGATTCTGGCTTTAACTCAGGAATATGAACATTAGGATAAAAAATGGATGCTTTCAAACAGCAACTGGAACAGCTTAGCGCACAAAATCAATATCGTTCAATTCCAGATTTAGTTCATCAAGGACGATATATTATGCGAGAAAATTGCAAAATGTTGAATATGTCATCGAATGATTATTTAGGTTTGGCATCGAATGAAAACTTGCGCCAGTCTTTTTTACAGCAATATGGCGATAATTTTCCTTCTTTTACCAGTTCTTCGTCTCGTTTATTAACGGGAAATTTTCCTGTTTATACCGATCTTGAGCAGCTTATTGCTCAACGTTTCCAACGAGAAAGCGTTTTATTATTTAACAGTGGCTATCACGCCAATCTTGGTATTTTACCGGCGTTGACGACAACAAAAAGTTTAATTTTGGCAGATAAATTAGTGCATGCCAGTATGATTGATGGTATTCGTTTAAGCCAATGTGAGTTCTTTCGTTATCGTCATAATGATTATGAACATCTAAAGAATCTGCTCGAAAAAAATGCCGGAAAATTTGACCGCACTTTTATTGTAACGGAATCGGTTTTTAGTATGGATGGCGATGTAGTTGATTTGAACTATCTTGTTCAATTAAAAAAACAGTTTCCAAATACTTATCTTTATGTGGATGAAGCCCATGCAATAGGTGTTTACGGTAAAAACGGATTAGGTATTGCCGAACGAGCTAATGTGATAGCTGATATAGATTTATTGGTTGGCACTTTTGGTAAAGCCTTAGCTTCAATGGGCGCTTATGTCGTCTGTGATCAAATATTAAAAGAATGTTTGATTAATCAAATGCGTCCATTGATTTTTTCAACCGCACTTCCGCCGTTTAACGTGGCTTGGACTCATTTTATTTTTGAACGATTACCACAACTTTCAAAAGAAAGAACGCATCTTGAGCAGTTAAGTGCATTTTTACGCCAAGAAGTGGAGCATAGAACGCAAATAATGCCAAGCCAAACTTGCATCGTTCCCTATATTTTAGGTGAGAACGAAGCAACCCTCGCTAAGGCGAAAGCTCTGCAAGAGCAAGGTTATTATTGCTTGCCGATTAGACCACCGACAGTACCAAAAGGTACATCCAGAATACGATTATCTTTGACGGCAGATATGACAATGGATGAAGTAAAACAGTTTGTGGCATGCTTATAAGGAAATAATGTGAAAACGAAATTTTATGATCATCAAGGTGAGCATTTAATAGTTTATTTTGCTGGTTGGGGGACACCTCTTGATGCTGTGGCTCATTTGATTTTGCCAACAAATCACAATTTATTAATTTGCTACGATTATCAAGATTTGACGTTAGATTTTGATTTTTCTGCTTATCAGCAAATTCGTGTAGTTGCATGGTCAATGGGGGTTTGGGTGGCAGAGCGAGTATTACAAGGAATTACCTTACAATCTGCAACAGCAGTGAATGGTACAGGTTTACCTTGTGATGATAGCTTCGGTATTCCTTACGCTATTTTTAAAGGTACGCTAGAGAATCTCGAAGAAAATACTCGTTCAAAGTTTGAACGTAGAATCTGTGGTGATAAAGTATCTTTTGAACGTTATCAACAATTTTCTGCACGACCATTTAACGAAATTCATCAAGAACTCACCGCACTTTTTGCGATGATTCAGCAAGATAAACGCACAGATCTTATTCACTGGACAAATACATGGATTAGTTCTCGCGATAAAATTTTTATACCAGCTAATCAGCACCAATATTGGGCATCGCGTTGTGCGGTTCAGGAAATAGAAGGTGAGCATTATGTGTTTTCAAGATTTACCCACTGGTCGGCATTATGGAATCATTAACTTCCGTAGATAAATCGCGCATTAAACACGCCTTCCAAAAAGCCTTAAATAGCTATGATGAACATGCATTAATTCAACAAAAAATGAATATTAAGTTAATGATGCATTTGCAAGACTATTTACCAAATGGGTCACTAGATAGCGTTTTGGAACTCGGTTGCGGTTCTGGTATGTTGAGTACGTTGTTGCAAAAACAGATTTCAGCCAATTATTGGTTATTTAATGATTTGTGCGATGTGCATTCTCTACTCGCTGAAAAACTAATTCAACCCTTTGATTTTTATTGTAGTGATGCAGAGAACTTTCCTTTTCAACGACGATTTGACTTGATTGCAAGTGCATCAGCTGTACAGTGGTTCCATCATCCTGACAATTTTATTTCCCATTGTAAAACAGGATTGAAACCTAATGGTTTATTGGCGATGACGAGCTTTGGTGAAGATAATTTAAAAGAGATTCGCCAAATGACGAATGTGGGGTTAAGTTATCCGAATTTATCTCAATGGCAAAATTGGTTAGCCAATGATTTTGAGCTTTTATGGTGTGACGATTTTAATGTAATACTAGACTTTGATACGCCATTGGATGTACTCAAACATCTGAAATATACAGGTGTAACAGCGACTAACCAGAAAAATTGGACAAGAAAAAATCTCAACAAATTTGTTGATGATTACTTACAGGCTTTTAGTTTGCCATCGGGTAAAGTGGGCTTAACTTATCATCCATTGTTTTTTATCGCACGTTATTCTCATGCTGGAAATTAGTAAGGCGTATTTATGGGCAAGGTTATTTTTGTATCGGGCATTGATACCGATGTAGGTAAAACGGTTGCAACAGGCATTTATGCTAAAAAGTTGATGGAACAAGGCTTTTCCGTTATTACACAAAAAATGATTCAAACAGGCTGTAAAAATATCGCTGATGATTTGCTTGTACATCGAAAGATTCAAGGGATTGATTTGACAGCAGAAGATTTACAAGGCGACACCTGTCCTTATCTTTTTGAATACCCTTGTTCTCCTCATTTAGCTGCAAAGCTCGAGGGGCGAGAAATTAATGAAAAAATTATTGAAAAATCCACCGCACTTCTGGCAGAGAAATATGATTATGTGCTGCTGGAGGGGGCTGGTGGATTAATGGTGCCTTATTGTGACGAGGCGACGACGTTACATTATATCCAGTCAAACAATTACCCGTTGATTTTAGTGACATCGGGAAAATTAGGTAGTATTAACCACACATTATTAAGTTTAGAGGCCTGTCGTTCTCATGGTGTGCCAGTGCTAAGCGTAATGTATAACGGTTATCCAGAATACGATTCTATCATTAGTCAAGAGACGCAAGGTTATTTAAAGGGTTATCTTAAAAAATATTTTCCTGAGACGGGATTTGAATGCTTTGAGCGTATTGAAATTTAAGCTCAGGAAAAAGTGTGATAGACTCGCGCAAGTTTTTAATGAGATGATTTGCTGCTAAAGTGCGGTTAAAAAGAGTAAAAAATGAATAACTATTTATTAAAATGCGAAAACATCAATAAATTTTATCAAGAAGGTGAAAATCAAACGCAAGTGTTAAAAGGTGTTTCTTTTTCTATGGAACCCGCAGAGTTGGTTGCGATTGTAGGAAGCTCAGGTTCAGGGAAAAGTACTTTATTGCATACTTTAGGGGGACTTGATCAGCCAAGTAGCGGGGAAGTGTTTATTAATGGACAATCCTTACAAAAAACATCGGCTAATGAATTATCTGCTTTGCGTAATCGTTATTTAGGATTTGTGTATCAATTCCATCATTTAATGGCGGATTTTACCGCACTTGAAAATGTGATGATGCCGATGTTGATTGGTCATCAAAATAAAACAGAAGCGAAAGATCGTGCCGAAAAAATGCTAAGTGCGGTGGGATTAAGTCATCGCATTACTCACCGTCCATCAGCACTTTCGGGTGGTGAACGTCAACGTGTCGCGATTGCCCGTGCTTTAGTGAATAATCCATCGTTAGTTTTAGCGGATGAGCCCACAGGGAATCTCGATCACAAGACTACAGAAAGCATTTTTGAACTCATTCAACAACTTAACCAAGAGCAAAATATCGCTTTTTTATTAGTCACTCACGACATGGGGCTTGCTGAAAAATTATCACGTCGTTTAGTCATGCAAGATGGTATTTTGAAGGAAGGTGTATAATGAATACGCCATTTTTTATTAGCTGGCGTTATCAACGTGGTAAGCAGAAAAATCCTTTAGTTGCGTTAATTTCAAAATTCTCTGCAATTGGTATCACCCTTGGTGTAGCAGTGTTGATTGTGGGGTTAAGTGCCATGAATGGGTTTGAGCGTGAATTAAACTCGCGCATTTTGGCTGTCGTGCCGCATGTAGAAATTACAGTAAATCCACAGGGTAATGACCCCACATTAAATCATTGGCAGAAGTTAGCCGAACGTCTAAAAACGAACAAAAAAATTACCGCACTTTCACCTTTTGTGAGTTTTACTGCCTTAGTTGAAAATGGCAATAAACTTAAAGTTGTACAAGTGAAAGGGGTCGATAAACAAGCTGAAGATCAAGTGAGTTCTCTTAGTAAGTTTGTGGAAGGCGATGGCTGGCAAAAATTCGCAGAAGAAGGAGGATTGGTGCTGGGCTCTGGTATTGCCAAAGCGTTAGATGTCAAAGCAGGCGATTGGGTGTCGTTATTAATCTCTCAACCGAATGGCGAAGATCAAATGGCTCAACCTAATCGTGAGCGTGTTCAAGTGACCGCTATTTTACGTTTAGATGGTCAGTTAGACCACAGTTATGCCTTACTGGCATTGCCTCAAGCACAAGAATTAATGGGGTATCGCGAAGATCAAATTACCGGTGTTGAATTGAAAGTTGATGATCCATTCAAGGTACAAGAAATGGATTATTCGATGCTAAATGATTATCCACAACTGCTTTACATTCAAAACTGGGTGGCAAAATTTGGCTATATGTATCGTGATATTCAACTTATTCGTACAGTGATGTATATCGCCATGGTGCTTGTAATTGGGGTAGCGTGTTTTAACATCGTTTCAACCTTAATTATGGCGGTAAAGGACAAGCAAGGTGATATTGCGATTATGCGAACCCTAGGGGCGAATAATGGATTTATTAAACAAATCTTTATTTGGTATGGCTTGCTTGCAGGAATGAAAGGGTGTTTGATTGGTATCGTGTTAGGTGTCGTACTCGCACTGAATCTCACGCCGATTATTCAAGGCATCGAGACATTACTTGGTAAAAAACTGTTATCAGATGGCATCTATTTCGTTGATTTCTTACCAAGTGAATTACATTGGTTCGATGTTGTATTAGTTCTCGTGGCAGCATTGGTATTGAGTTTACTCGCCAGTCTTTATCCAGCCAGTCGAGCCGCGAAGTTACAACCGGCTCAAGTATTGAGTAATCATTAATAAAAAAATCAGGGATTAAGTATTTAATCCCTGATTTTTTATTGTTCAACCATTAATCATTATTGGTTTTCTTTATCTGTTTTTAATAAGCCAGATGAACCTTCGGAATAATCACGTGGAGGCTCTTCAGATTTACTTTCTGATGAGGCTGTCACTAGCTGTTGAGTAAATAAACCTTTATTGGCAGGTTTGTTACCGAGTAAAGCTTCAGAGGAAACCGCGTAATGACGATACAGTTTTTGATAATCCCCAATTAAGGTTTTAAATAATTCGGCACTTTCCGCGAAATGTTTTTCAAGTTGTGCTTGTTGATCGCTTAACTGTGTTTTCACTTCTTTTAGCTCAGTTTCTGTCTGAACTTGTTTTTTAACTGAGCCTTTCGTTAAACGTAATAATAAATAGCCTAAGATTACGCCAACCACAAGCCCAATCACAGCGGCTTGCCATATTTCTGGTATCCATGATTGCATACATTACTCCTTATTTTGAATTCAGTGTTTAGTGTAAAGGAAAAACAAAAAGGTTTCTTTGCGGTTGATCACATTTTGAAAAAGCATTGTTTACACAGCTGCAATAATCACGATTTCAACTTTCCAATCAGGATCTGCAAGTTTCGCTTCTACTGTTGCTCGGCTTGGTGGATTTTGACTATCGACCCATTCATCCCATGCTTGGTTGAGTTGAGCATAATCTGCCATATCAGCAAGGAAGATTTGCGTGGTAAGAATTTTGCTTTTTTCAGAACCAATTTCTGCCAATAATTTATCGATCAGTGAAAGGACTTCTTTGGTTTGTTCGTAAGCATTTTGCTTAACGGTTTTTTCCGGTACTTGACCAGCAAAATAGGCGGTGTTGTTATGAATAACGACTTCAGAAAAGCGTTTGCTTGGTTGAATGCGTTGAATCGACATAATAGCTCCTTTTTGATGAAGATAATTCCATTCTAAAGGTGGTTTTAGACTTTGTAAATCAAGAAATTGTGAGATAAAATAATTGAGAATTTTTATCAACTAAAGGAAACTATGAAACTCCTGATTTCGAATCAATATGGCGCCATTGTGATGGCATTATTGCCTTTTGTTTACGGTATGTTATTAGCTTCACCTGTTTGGGCGCATTTCTTTTTGCTGTTAGCTTGGTTCACCATGTATTTGCTGAGTTACCCAATGCTTAGTCTCTTTAAAGGCAAAAATATGGCGGAATATAAAAAGTGGACAATCATCTATGGTGTCGCAGCTTTTTTATTTGCGCTTCCTGCCATTTTTTATAACTGGCAAATTCTTTTCTTTATTGCGGCCATGTTTCCTTTTGTGTTGGTGAGTATCTATTACACCAAGAAAAAAGATGAACGCAATCTTCTCAATGATTTAGCGGGTATTGCAATTTTTGCCCTTGCAGGCATGGGATCCTATTATTTTTCTGACCGCACTTTTGATGAAAAAATCTGGTGGGTAGCATTGTATCCAAGCTTATTTTTTATTGGTACGACGCTTTACGTCAAATCAATGATGCGTGAACGTAAAAATCCGCTTTATCTCAAAGCCTCTATTATTTTCCACGTGCTTTGTGTGCTCGGCTGCTTGTTTACCCAGCAATATGTCTTGTCACTTGCTTTTGTGCCGGCGTTAATTCGTGCCATTTATTTACCAACCAAGAAACTTTCGGTTAAGCAAGTCGGTCTAATAGAATTCGGAACATCCGCCATTTTTTTGATTATTTTATTGATAGCGACATTATAAGATGAAGACATTAGCCAAACTTTTACTCCTCACCACGCTTACCTTCAGCAGTTCAGCATTTGCGATGAAAACCATTGATTTAGTGGATAAAGCACAAATGACAGAACAGCAAAAAATGGATCTGGCGCAAAAACTGGCCGAGAAACAAGATTGGAAAGCCGTTTTTGAAATTATGTATCCTTTAGCTTTGGAAGGTAATTTACAAGCACAAAGCAATTTAGGAATGCTTTATAATTTAGGCCGTGGAGTGGATGAAAATAAAGAGTTGGCTTATTGGTGGTTTAGCGAAGCTGCTGAGCGAGGCAGCATTAAAGCCATCAATAATTTGGCGGTCATGTATTTCAACGGCAACAACTATGTGAAACAAGATACCGCTCAAGCGATTAAATTATTTGAGACCAGTGCAACAAAAGATCCTGATGCCATGCTTACATTAGGGGAAATTTATACCAATCAGAAAGAATTTACCAAAGCCTTTGAATGGTTCCAAAAAGCCGCTAATGCGGGTAGTAATGAGGGGCGATTCCGTTTGGCTCGTTTGTATGAAGAAGGGATTGGGACACAAGTCAATATTGGTTTGGCCAAATTGCTTTATTTGGAAATTATGAATACGGCGAAAAAGGATGAAATCAAAGAAATCGCCAGACAGCGATTACAGCGTTTAAGCTTGTATTAAAAAAGTGCGGTTGATTTTAACCGCACTTTTTTTATTTCACCTCTGCACCTTTCAACCAGCGTCTGACCCAACTGCGGTTTGGCATTAAGTTATGAATCAGATCTTCGCTCATCGGTAAGGGCTCGCCATAAATTAAGGAAGTCAGTGTTTCCCCTAAAAATGGTGCAGAGGTTAATCCTCGTGAGCCTAATGCGCCGATTAAATAGAGATTAGGGTAGTTTGCAGCCTGTTCTATTGGCTGTTTACGGCGGCGTAAATTAAACAAATTTTGATATTGTGTTTGCTGCGCTAAAAAATGAGGAACAGCCCCCATTATTGGCGTAAGATCACGAACCGAACAACGTACACCGATTCGAGCAAGATTGCCCGATGTATCTACTTCTTTTGTCCACTCTTCAGGAATATTTTGCTGAATTTTTTGTTGGTTTTCTTGTTGTTCGGTTAGGTTAAATTCACGAGTCGCATTATCACGAACATGACTGGCACCAATACAATGACTGGTTTTCGCTTGATCGACTGGTGTCAGGTAGCCGTCATAGCACAACACGGTTTTGAGTTTAAGTAACTTTTCCGATGTTGGAATTTGGCTCACTTGTCCTCGAACAGGATAGAGTGGGAGTTTTTGTGTTTGCTCAAAATCAGTGAGTTTATATCCGTTTGCTAAAACAACCACTTCATGGCAGAAAGTTTTATTTTCAGCTGTAGTGATTTGCCAACCATTTTCTGTTTGCGAAAGTGCGGTTACTTTTTGTGATGTTTTAATCTGGACACCTTGTTTTTCTAAAAAGGCAAAAGCATGCTGAACTAACTGACGTGGTGCAAGCCAAGCGCCTTGAGGAATAAAACCGCCCCCAAAAGGTAACGGTAAGCCCACTTTTTTGCTTAATTCAGTTTGACTTAATGACTGATATAAATCAGAAGGCAAATTCAGCTTAGCGATTTTATTTAATTTACTTTCAGCTTTCTCATTGTAAGCACAAAGCGCGACTCCACAGAATTCGTGTTCAAATTCAATTTTGTGCTGAATTGCCCATTGTAGTAATTGATGACCATAGGCGAAGGCATGAATATAAAAACGAATATTGCGTTCGTTATCATCACTCAGTTGCGGATAAAAAGCGCCTTGTTTGTTGCCAGAGGCATTAAGGGCAGTTTGCTCATCTTCGCAATAAATTGTGATTTTTGCTCCGCGTTTAAGCAAGGAGATAGCCGTACAAAGCGAGGCAATCCCGCCACCAATAATGGCAATATCTTGCTCGTTTAGATTAGCGGACTGACTATGAAACCAGGGAGCTGAAAGTGCAGTCATTTTTTCATGTTTTTTTTGACCAGAAAGACATTCTCGTTTTTTACCAAAGCCTTTGCGCTTCGTAATATCAAAGCCTGCATTTTCTAAGCCTTTTCTGACCGCACTTGCCGCAGTAAAGGTCGCAAAGGTGCCTTGTGATTTAGTAAAACGAAACATTTGCTGATAAAGCTGCTCGTTCCACATGTCGGGGTTTTTACTCGGCGCAAAACCATCTAAAAACCACGCATCAATTTTATCATTCATATAATCGCCAAGCTGTGGCAGATTTTCAGCGACATCACCAAACCAAAGATCTAACGAGGTTTCATCAAAATGAAAACGATAGCAACCTTGAATGGGATTAAGCCAATGCTGTTGTAGATGTTCAGCTAGGTGAGAAAATTGTGAATAGGCTAAATGGGCTTGTTGTAATGCATCAAGTGGCAAAGGGTATTTTTCAAAAGAGATAAAATAAAGGCGTTTTAAAGGCGAATCTGGGTATTTTTGACGAAATTCACGGAATAGAGAGGTCACTGCAAAGAAATTTAATCCAGTGCCAAATCCCGTTTCAGCAATAACAAAATGGGCTTCTTGATAATTAACCCAGCGCTCCCACAACTGATTGCCTTCTAAAAACACGTAATGCGTTTCCGCTAAACCATCTTGATTAGAAAAATACACATCATCAAATTTATCCGAAACAGGCGTATTCTCTTGGTTAAAATGAATTTTTGCGTGCTGAATGGTGAACATGTGTTAGCCCTTTTTTGCCTTATCAAATTCTTTTATAATAGCACGGAAATTTTGAGTCGGTTAAAACTTAACTGGTCGAACAAATGAATTATTGCTTGCAATATTTTCATTTCATAGTAAATTGCGTTCAGCTAACAACTGTAAGTTGAATTAAATTTCCCCTAACTCATAAGGAATAAAGAATGAAAAGAGCTGTAATTACTGGTTTTGGTATTATTTCAAGTATCGGTAACAACAAAGAAGAAGTTTTGGCTTCATTAAAAGCAGGTAAATCTGGTATTGAAGTCGTGCCTGAGTTTATTGAAATGAAAATGCGTAGCCATGTTGCCGGCACAATCAAACTTGATCCAAGCGAGCACATCGATCGTAAAGTGTATCGTTTTATGGGTGATGCGGCAGCTTATGCATACCTTTCTATGCGTGAAGCGATTGAAGATTCAGGTTTAACAGAAGATCAAGTTTCAAATGACCGTACTGGTCTTGTAATCGGTGCGGGTACCGGTTCTGCACACAACCAATTAGTCGCTTGTGATGCAGTGCGTGGTCCACGTGGTGTGAAAGCAATTGGTCCTTACGCAGTAACTAAAACGATGGCATCAAGTGTGTCAGCTTGTTTAGCAACCCCTTACAAAATCCGCGGTGTGAACTACTCAATCAGTTCTGCTTGTGCAACGTCTGCGCACTGTATCGGTCACGCAGTTGAATTAATCCAATTAGGTAAACAAGATGTGGTTTTCGCTGGTGGTGCGGAAGAATTATCTTGGGAATGTGCAACAGAATTCGATGCAATGGGTGCCGTTTCAACTAAATACAATGATACCCCAGAAAAAGCGTCTCGTGCTTACGATGCAGACCGTGATGGTTTCGTTATCGCAGGTGGTGGTGCAGTTGTAGTGGTTGAAGAATTAGAACACGCATTAGCACGTGGCGCAAAAATCTACGCAGAAATCGTGGGCTACGGTGCAACCTCTGATGGTTACGACATGGTAGCGCCAAGCGGTGAAGGTGCAGAGCGTTGTATGAAACAAGCAATGGCAACGGTAGATACTCCAATTGATTACATCAACGTACACGGTACATCAACACCAGTTGGTGACGTGAAAGAATTAGGTGCAATCAAAAATGTATTTGGTGACAAAATCCCAGCGATTTCTTCAACCAAATCAATGACCGGTCACTCTTTAGGTGCAGCAGGTGCACACGAAGCAATCTATACCTTATTAATGTTACACAATGACTTTATTGCACCAAGCATTAATATTGAAACATTAGACGAAGCGGCAGAAGGCTGCAATATTGTGACTGAAACAAAAGAAAATGCAGGCTTACAAACAGTAATGTCAAACAGCTTTGGTTTCGGTGGTACAAACGCAACTTTAGTTTTCAGACGTTATAACGGCTAATTAAAAAACTCTTAAAATCTAACCGCACTTTGGGGCTTCCAAGTGCGGTTTTTTCTTATAATCTCTCCCTTTCTCCTTACTCAGCAGAAAAATCAACGCTTAAAATGTGATCCAGCTCAAAATTTTGAACAAAAGAATAAAAAATTTTTATTTTTATAAAACTCCATATAAAACTACGATTTTCTGCTTTTTATATTAATTATCTTTATTTAAATCTTAATATTTTGGTTTTGTTGGTTTTTAATGCTTTTTAATTCATTTTTTCAGACTTTTCTCATGCTGGACAAGCCGTTTTCTTTCGGTATGATGTTTCCATTGTTTTAACAACGAATCGTAGTAATTAAAGTGCGGTCAGTTTTAGGAGTAAAATATGAAGAAATTATCCGGTGCGGAAATGGTGGTTCAGTCTTTGCGTGACGAAGGCGTTGAGTATTTATTTGGTTATCCGGGCGGTGCCGTATTGGATATTTATGATGCAATCCATACTCTGGGTGGGATTGAGCATATTTTAGTCCGTCACGAACAAGCGGCGGTACATATGGCTGATGGTTATGCGCGTGCGACAGGTAAGGTAGGTTGCGTGTTAGTAACCTCAGGTCCAGGTGCAACCAATGCGATTACGGGTATTTTAACGGCTTATACTGATTCAGTGCCAATGGTGATCATTTCAGGTCAGGTAATGAGTAGTTTAATCGGCCGTGATGCATTCCAAGAATGCGATATGGTGGGGATTTCTCGTCCAGTGGTTAAACACAGCTTTATTGTTAAGAAAGCAGAAGACATTCCAGGTATCTTGAAAAAAGCCTTTTATATTGCTTCAACAGGCCGTCCAGGTCCCGTTGTTGTAGATATTCCAAAAGATACCGTAAATCCAACTTTAAAATATCCTTACGAATATCCAAAATCTGTTGAGCTTCGTTCTTATAATCCAACCGTAAATGGTCATAAAGGTCAAATTAAGAAAGCATTAAAAGCATTATTAGTGGCTAAAAAACCGGTTTTATTCGTGGGTGGTGGTGCAATTGCGGCAGGCTGTCATGAAGAATTAACACAATTCGCACAACGTTTAAATTTACCGGTAACTTCATCGTTAATGGGGTTAGGCGTATATCCAAGTACCGATAAACAATTCTTAGGCATGCTTGGGATGCACGGGACTTATGAAGCCAATACAGCGATGCATGAAAGTGATTTAATTCTTGGTGTTGGGGTGCGCTTTGACGACCGTACCACTAATAACTTAGATAAATATTGCCCGAATGCCAAAGTGATTCAGATTGATATTGATCCAACCTCTATTTCTAAAAACGTCCCTGTTGCGATTCCAATTGTAGGTAACGCGAAAAATGTATTGGATGAGTTCTTAAGCTTATTAGGTGAAGAAATTGGTTCGCGTCCACAAAACCAATTAGAAGATTGGTGGAAACAAATTGATGAATGGAAAGCGAAAAAATGCTTGGATTTCGACCGCACTTCAGGCGTCATCAAACCACAGCAAGTGATGGAAGCTGTATATCGCATTACAAAAGGCCAAGCTTATGTGGCATCAGATGTAGGGCAACACCAAATGTTTGCTGCATTACATTATCCGTTTGATTTACCGCGTCGTTGGATCAATTCAGGTGGTGCGGGTACGATGGGCTTTGGTTTACCTGCTGCATTAGGGGTGAAACTTGCACATCCTGACGCAACTGTGGTTTGTGTAACGGGTGATGGCAGTATTCAAATGAATATTCAAGAGCTTTCAACAGCAACACAATATGGTATTCCTGTTGTGATAATTTGCTTGAACAACCACTTCTTAGGCATGGTAAAACAATGGCAAGATTTGATTTACTCAGGCCGCCATTCTCAAACTTATATGAATTCTTTACCGGATTTCGTGAAGTTAGCAGAATCTTATGGTCATGTGGGAATTCAAATTTCTACGCCAGATGAATTGGAAAGCAAATTACAAGAAGCCTTCAGCATTAAAAATAAATTAGTCTTTGTTGATATTAACGTCGATGAAACTGAACACGTTTACCCAATGCAAGTTCGCGGCGGGGCAATGAATGAGATGATTTTAAGCAAACCACAAGAGGAGAAAGAATAATGCGTAGAATTTTATCTGTTTTATTAGAAAATGAATCCGGTGCATTATCTCGTGTGGTCGGCTTATTTTCCCAACGTGCATTTAACATTGAAAGCTTAACTGTGGCACCAACTGATGATCCAACCCTTTCTCGTATGACGATTGAAGCGGTGGGTGATGAGCAAGTACTCGAACAAATCGAAAAACAACTTCACAAATTAGTGGATGTGTTTAAAGTTATTAACTTGAGTGAACATGAGCACGTTGAGCGTGAAGTGTTGTTAGTGAAAGTACGTGCAACGGGTTCATCACGTGATGAGTTAAAACGTTTAGCCGATATCTTCCGTGGTCAGATTGTGGATGTAACAACAAAATCCTATACCATCCAATTAACGGGTACAAAAGACAAATTAGATGCTTTTGTTGAGGCCGTAAAAGAAGAAAGTACATTACTTGAGATTGTTCGTTCAGGCTTAATTAGTCTTTCTCGTGGCGAAAAAAATATTCTCTAATGATGTAGAAAGTGCGGTTAAAAATGACCGCACTTTTGAAAATAAAAAAAGGAAGTCATAATGATTGACTTCCTTTTTGTTTATCCTGAATGAATGTTAAACTTCTGATTTATTAGTTAATGCGATATATAAACAAACTGCAAAACCGGCAATTAAAACATAAGGCGTAAAGATTGGAACGCCAGTAGGAGCTGCTGCGAAACCAAAGTTATGTGCCGCTGCTGCGCCCAGTAGCATACCGAGCACAAATAATGCCGAGTCATTGTTCCCTTCACCAATATTGACTAATTGCTTACCAGGGCAACCGCCGCCTAATGCAAAGCAAAGACCGCAAAGCGCCATAGAAAGGAAATTGTAGAGATAGTCATTATGCGCAATAGGTTGTTTTTCAAAGCCCAAATGGAATTGACCTAATAAGGCATTGGTTATTGCCGCAAAGACAATCAATGCAATCACGCCATTTAATAAATGCGCATCACGGAAGAGGACAAAGTTTCGGAATGCCCCAATGGTGCAAAAACGTGATTTTTGCATCAGCACACCGAGAAGTAATCCGCCAGTAAGTGACATCCAAATAGCCGCATGTTGTGCACCAGGGCCTTTTTCAGAGGTATAAATTGCTAGATTTTCACCAAATTTAAATTGGGTTAAGGCTAAAACAAGCAAAATCACGGCAAAGATTGGACCGATTAAGCCAGAAGATTGGCTTTGTTCCTTCGATTTACCTAATGAGAATCCTCGATTAGCGAAGAAAATGCCACCTAATACACCGGCAAATAATCCTACGATACCGACAATTGCAGTGAGATCGCCGCCACCTAATCGTAAATAAGCACGCCATGGACAACCTAAGAAAATGAGCGCACCAAGCATCGCAAAAAAGCCTAAGCTAATACGAGCGAGTGGGGCAGAGCCTCCACGAGGTTTAAATTCCTTAGATAAGAATGCACTGGCGAGTGCTCCTAAAACTAATCCAATGAGTTATGGGCGAAGGTATTGTAATGGGGCAGCGTGGTGTAATCCAAGCGATCCGGCAGTGTCTCGTAAGAAACAAGCCGCACAAAATCCCATATTACCAGGATTGCCATTATAAGTGAGAAGTGGCGCAACGATACCAAGTGCAGCACCTGCAACCACAGGCCAAGTTAAAATTTTCATAATTAGACCCTTGTGATATCTGAAGTTAAATTGAATTGTGTGTTTTTAATAATAAAAACAAAGGTATTGTTGAAAGAGTTGAAAAATAAAGAAAGTTTATTTTTTTGAAATTGTGAGCAGGATCAATAATTTGATATTAATAACGTTTAAAGCCATCTTCCCAAATATAACTCCACAATATCGACTAAATGTCGAAGAAATGTGGTGTCTTGGTCGTTGTGGAAACGGTTTGTGTCTCGAGATTTGAAGAGTAAAAGTGCGGTTGGTTTTTGTGGTGTTCCGCCTAAGCGACAAATCGCCACAGAGCCGATAGGGAGATCTTCTGGAAGGAACATGAGGGCTTTTTCTTTATTGGAGAGATCGCCTAAATAGAATTGGCGTAGCCCCATTCGCTCTAGGCGAATAAGTTCAAAGGCTTTTCGGTCTAGCCAATGTTGTTCAGGAATAGTGTCCTTTTTTTGCCAGCTGTCAGTGAAAAGTAAGATTTTAGCACCTTCTAGCTCATAGCCTTTTGCCCAGTCATCAAGTTTTTCATTGATGGCAATAAAGTCTTCTGTTTGAAATAGTTTTTTCTGCAAAGGCAAAAGAGCAAAGAAGATATCTGCTTCTTGATGAGCAAGCTGATGAAATTTTTCGAGGAGTTGAGTAAGCGTTTTGATCTGTTCTCGTTGCTGCGCAAGCTGTGCTTCGACTAAGGAAATCGTCCCTTCTTCATGGCTATGCGGAATACTAAGCAGTTGAAGTAGTTCCGGACGATGGATAAAAAAATCAGGGTGATTTTTTAGGTAGTCAGCAATATCTTGTTCAGTCATTAAAAACTCCTTAAAAAATAACCGCACTTGGTTGTGCCAAAGTGCGGTTTATTTTTATGCCGTTTTAGGCCACAAATGGATCGCGTAAAATCATTGTTTGAACACGATCTGGACCCGTTGAAAGGATAGCTACTGGTACACCAGTTACTTCTTCGATACGTTTGATGTAATCACGGCAAGTTTGCGGTAATTTATTTACATCAGTGACACCAAATGTGTTTTCTTTCCAGCCTGGTAAGGTTTCGTAAATTGGCTCCACGCCTTCCCAATCTTTCGCTGCTAATGGGGCATATTCAACGATTTCGCCATTTGGCATTTTGTAAGCTGTACAGATTTTCACTTCATCGAAACCATCTAATACGTCTAATTTGGTCATACAGAAGCCAGAAATAGAGTTAAGTTGAATTGCACGGCGAATGGCTACTGTATCAAACCAACCACAACGACGAGGACGACCGGTTACTGCACCAAATTCATTACCTTTACGAGCAATTTCAGCACCAGTTTCATCGAATAATTCTGTGGTGAATGGACCGCCACCAACACGTGTACAGTATGCTTTGATGATACCTAACACATAATCAAGGTTACGAGGGCCAAACCCAGAACCTGTCGCTACGCCGCCTGCCGTGGTGTTAGAACTGGTTACATACGGATAGGTGCCGTGGTCGATATCAAGCATCGTACCTTGTGCACCTTCGAATAGGATGTTGTCGCCATTTTTGCGAGCAGTATCTAAGATGGTTGTGATATCTGCCACCATGCTAGTAATAATATCAGCTACCGCGAACACATCGTCTAATGTTTTTTGATAATCAACAGGTTCTACTTTGTAGTAGTTCACCAATTGGAAATTATAGTATTCAAGGATATTTTTTAATTTTTCAGCAAAGGCTTCGCGATTGAATAAATCACCCACGCGTAAACCACGACGAGCTACTTTATCTTCATAAGCAGGACCGATACCACGACCGGTTGTACCAATGGCTTTTTTGCCTAATGCAGCTTCACGCGCGTGATCCATTGCAACGTGATAAGGTAGGATTAATGGACAAGCTTCTGAAATTAATAAACGTTCACGTACTTTTACGCCACGGCTTTCTAATTCGCCCATTTCTTGCATTAATGCGGCAGGAGAAAGCACTACACCGTTACCGATTAAACAGGTCACGTTATCACGTAAAATACCTGATGGAATTAAGCGTAATACGGTTTTTTCACCATTAATAATTAAAGTGTGACCTGCGTTGTGACCACCTTGGTAACGCACCACATATTTAACGCGATCTGTTAATAAATCAACGATCTTGCCTTTCCCTTCATCGCCCCACTGAGCGCCAAGAACAACAACACTTTTTCCCATAATTTCCGCCTTAAGTTTGCGTAAGTTTATAAATCAGACAAACGATTACTTTACTCTTTTTTAGCCGTAATCTCAAATTTTAAACGTAAAAAAGTGCGGTTATTTTTAACCGCACTTTTAGTAAATTTTTTATTCAAACAATGATTTATGTAATGAACGAACCACGTCATCTGCTTTGTCACTCATCGCGAGCATACAAATGTTATTGGTGCTTGCACCATAACTAATCATGCGGATGTTATAGGCTTCAAGGGTGTCAAAAATACGTTTCGCCACACCTGAAGCAAGGTGTAAATCATTTCCAATTAATGCGACAAGAGATAAGCCTGTATCAACTTTCACAGTGCAGTATTGACTTAATTCTTCTAATAATTCCGGAGAAAGTAATTCTACACCAGATGACGCTGAGCCAGTTTTATCTAAGGTTAATGCAATGCTTACCTCAGAGGTTGTGATCGTATCCACTGAAATTTTATATTTCGCTAAGATAGTGAATACATTCGCCAGGAAGCCCTGTGCATGTAGCATACTGAGACTTGAAAGCGTTAGTAGGGTTTGATCGCGACGTAATGCAATTGCACGGAATGTTGGGCGAGGTTGCGGATCTCGTGTTACCCAAGTACCACCAGCTTCAGGTGCTTTACTTGAACCCACATAAACAGGGATATTACTACGAACGGCAGGAAGCAATGTCGCAGGGTGTAATACTTTCGCCCCAAAGGTTGCCATTTCGGCTGCTTCAGCAAAGCTCATTGTATCAATACGTTGTGCATTTGGTACGATACGTGGATCGGTCGTATAAATACCTGCCACATCAGTCCAAATTAAGACATCTTTTGCGTTTAATACTTCAGCTAAAAGTGCAGCAGAGTAGTCACTACCACCACGGCCTAAAGTAGTCGTTTTACCGCTTGGTTCACGACCGATAAAGCCTTGAGTGATAACTAATTCACCTCGATCGATTAATGGTTTTAATAAATTATCGCAGTTCGCTTGAGTTTGTGAATCATCTGGTGCGGCTTTACCAAAGTTATCATTAGTTGCCACTAAAGTACGCACATCAACCCAGGTTGCAGATGTCTGTAATTCTCTTAATACTTCAATGAAAATTTGCGTTGACATCATTTCACCATGACTAATGAGCTCATCAGTTAAAGCAAGTGATGTCGCAAGGCTAGCGGCTTCAGAAAGTGCGGTAATATTTTCTAAGTATTTTTCAATGACAGGGCGAACACGGCTGTCGTCTTTTAATTCATTTAAAATATTTTCTTGAATTTGGCGGACTTCACCAATTAATTTTGCGCGTTCTTCAGCTTCTACGCCATTGGCTAAGGCAACTAATAAGTTTGTTACACCAGCAGAGGCAGAAAGCACGACAACGCGAGTATTAGGATCTGCAATAACGATTTTGGCACAAGCTTGCATAGCGGAATAGTTTGCGACAGACGTACCGCCAAATTTTGCTACCGATAAATGAGACATAAGATAATCCTCTAAAAATGAAAAAGTAAGATGTTGTGTTTTATGATGGCTATTAGAAATAGCGATTTAAGTAAAAATTGTCAAATAAATATGATAAAAAATCGTATAAAAATCTTTTTATTTAGATCTTTTTTGATTAAATAGGGTAAAAATTAAAGAATAGTTAACTATTCAGCAGGTATTGGTAGCGGTTCTGGTGTGCCGAGAAAGTAGGGTTTTACTCCGATAATTAAGTCTAATACGGCTTTCACGCGAGCAAACATTTCGCGGACACGTGTCCCAAAATAAACTTCTGGCTGTTTTGCGGTGAAACAAATGGCATCAATATCGTAATGTTTAGCAATAAGCAGCGCGCGTTCACAATGGAATTTTTGACTGATGATCGTAAAGGAAGGAACTTGGAAAACTTTATTTGCTCGCACAACAGAGTCTAAGGTGCGGAATCCTGCAAAATCTTTAAACATGACGCTTTCAGACACGCCCATTTTACGTAGATCCAAAAACATGGTACGTGGTTCGTTGTATTGAATCGTGCGGTTATCGCCACTTAGCAGTAAATAATCGACTTTATCTTGATCGATTAAGAGTTTTGATGCCTCTAAGCGATAGTCATAATATTTATTGGTTTTTCCTTTGGTGACATATTTAGACGTGCCTAGTACCAATGCGTAATGGCGATGAGGAAGTATTTCGACGTCTTCATATACGCGATCCTGTACATAGAAACTTACGGCACGATCAATTATGAAACAACTTATTAATGCAACCAAAGAGAACCCCAAGACATAGCTAAGGAGCTTTTTTAAAGGAAGGCGTAACGAAGCTAAGAGTGCGGTCATTTTTGATAGCATTTGAGAGAGTAGTTGCATCTAACCAACATACTTAAAAATTAAAGTAAGTTCAAGTGCAATTTATCTAGGAAATGGATAGAATGAAATTTGGCCGTCTAAACGGCTAAAATTTCTTGACAAAAAAAATAAGCTGTTGATAATTGGCGAATCACCAATTTAAAAGGTTATTATTTCAATGGCTGTGCAAAATGCCGTGCTTTTTCAAGACAATCCCCTCCAATTAATATTGGGTGGGCAGCTTTCGCCTATTAATGTCGCGTATCAAACTTACGGTACTTTAAATGCAGATAAAAGCAATGCTGTATTGATTTGTCATGCCTTAACAGGAGATGCCGAACCTTATTTTGATGAACCGAATAAAGATGGTTGGTGGCAAAATTTTATGGGGGATGGTCTCGCATTTGATACATCTAAATACTTTTTTATTTGTTCAAATGTATTAGGCGGATGCAAAGGAACAACGGGACCAAGCTCAATTAATCCCACTACGGGAAAACCTTATGGCAGTCAGTTCCCGAATATTATTGTTCAAGATATTATTAAAGTACAAAAAGCGTTACTTGACTATCTAGGCATAGCGCATTTAAAAGCTATAGTGGGTGGCTCTTTTGGCGGTATGCAAGCCACCCAATGGGCAATTGATTATCCGGATTTTGTGGATAACATTGTGAACCTTTGCTCTTCAATTTTCTTCAGTGCAGAAGCCATTGGGTTTAATCATGTGATGCGTCAGGCTGTCATTAATGATCCGAATTTTAATAATGGCGATTATTATGAAGGGACACCGCCTAATCAAGGGCTTTCCATTGCTCGTATGTTGGGAATGTTGACCTATCGGACCGATGTACAGTTAGCCAAGGCATTTGGGCGAGCAACTAAATCTGAAGGACAATTTTGGGGTGATCACTTTCAAGTGGAATCCTATTTGAGTTATCAAGGTAAAAAATTCTTAGAGCGTTTTGATGCCAACACCTATTTGCATTTATTGCGTGCGCTCGATCTGTATGATCCAAGCGTAGGGTATACAGACGTAAAAGAAGCCTTGTCCCGAATTAAAGCCTGTTATACATTAGTTTCAGTGACAACAGATCAACTATTTAAATCCATTGATTTGCATAAAAGTAAACAGCTTTTAGAGCAAGCAGGCGTAGATTTAAGATTTTATGAATTCCCATCAGATTATGGTCACGATGCGTTTTTAGTGGACTATACAGCGTTTGAAAATAAAATCCGAAGTGGATTAGAAGGCGAGTTTGAATAAGAACAATAGAAAAGGCGGAAATCTCCGCCTTTTTTGATCGTTATAGATGGGTCACGAAACGTGATAAATCTTTTGGTTTACAGTCTCTTTCTAATTTTTCAGCGGCCGTACCAATTTGTAATAAGGCAACGATCTTATCATTTTTGTCGCAACCAAACGCTTCACGTAATTCACGCCCTTCAACGAGAGGACCAGTTGCCCAAAAACTTTCAAAACCCAGTGCGTTGCCCGCAAGTTGAATCGCATAAGTTGCTGCACCTGCAGTAAGCATTTGTTCCCAACCTGGTACTTTTTTCACTTCATGATTAATTTTAGCAATTACCGCAATGACCATCGGTGCACGGCGTGCAAAATTCTCTGCTTTTTTTAATCGCTCTTCACCTAACTCAAATTCAGCTACTGCAGCTTTGAGCAAGCTTTCCAATTTACTTAAACCTGTGCCTTGAATTACCACGAAATGATAAGGCTCAAGCTTACCATGATCAGGTGCATGTAAAGCGGCTTGAAACATTTGTTCTAATTGTACTTGGCTAGGGGCTGGTGCCGTTAATTTTTTATTGGATTTACGTTGTGTTAAAAGAGTTAATGCATCCATAGTATTTTCCTTCTTCTAATTAAGTGCGGTTGATTATAGCATAGTTTTTCATGGGACTTTATGATAGGCTACGCACAATTTTTATTTCTATTTTAAAGGTTTAATTTCGCATGAATAACATCTTAAGCGTATTGAAATTTTGTTGTAAAGCGCTCAATTTTATCCGAAATCTTGTGATGAATTTTGTGTTTTTATTATTTGTTTTAGCGTTGATTTTTCTTGTCGGTCTTTTGGGGGATGGTAAGAAAAGCCAAGTCTTATCAGGTGATCAAGGTGCATTATATTTAAATTTAACGGGCTATCTTGCGGATAACACGGAAGATATGTTGAGTTGGGAAAAGGAACTCCAACGTTTAAATAATGAAAAAGTCTCTTATAAATATTCAACCTTTGATGTGGTGCAAAGTATTTTATCTGCGAAAGATGATGAACGAATTCGTGGTTTAGTGTTGAATTTAAATGACTTTGAAGGGGGGGATCTTCCATCATTAGAGTATGTAGGAAAGGCCATTCAAAGTTTTAAAGAATCAGAAAAGCCAGTTATTGCTTATGCTGACAATTACACACAATCACAATATTTTCTTGCGAGTTTTGCGGATGAAATTTATCTTAATCCGATTGGACAAGTCGGTATTCAAGGTTTACGTTATGAAAATCTTTACTTCAAATCCATGCTCGAAAAACTTGAAATTACGCCGCATATTTTCCGAGTGGGGACATATAAGTCTGCGGTAGAACCTTTCTTGCGTGATGATATGTCACCAGAAGCACGAGCGAATATGCAGAAATGGCTTGGGGGTATGTGGCAAAACTACATGCAAACGTTAATGGTTAATCGTCATATTACCGCTAATGATGTATTACCGAATGCACAAAAATATATTAGTGATTTAAAAGCCTTAAAGGGTGATGAAACGGCTTATGTGAAAAAACGTCAGTTAGTGACACATTTTGCGACAAGATTGGATTTAGATAAAAAATTGACCGCATTTTTTGGTCAAGATGCAGAGGGAAATACTAAATTATTAGATTTTGAAGATTATTTATCTGATTTAGGTGATCGTTTCTCTGTTGATCCAAATGAAAAAAATATCGTTGCTGTAGTTAATGTCGAAGGGACCATTATTGATGGTGAAAGCGATGAAGAATCAGCTGGTGGCGATACCATCGTGAAGTTATTAAGACAGGCCTACGATAACGAGAAAGTGAAGGCGGTTGTTCTGCGCGTTAACTCACCGGGAGGCAGTGCGTTTGCCTCTGAAATTATTCGCCAAGAAACTGAAAACCTTCAGAAATCAGGTAAACCTGTTGTGGTATCCATGGGGGGCATGGCAGCCTCTGGCGGTTATTGGATTTCTTCAACTGCCGACTATATCGTGGCAGATAAAAATACGATTACGGGTTCAATCGGGATTTTTGCATTATTCCCAACCTTTGAAAATACAATCAAAAAAATGGGAATGAGTACTGATGGCGTAGCGACAACGGATCTCGCGGAAACGTCAGCTTTAAGTCCATTGGGTAAAAATACACAGGATATTTATCAACTTAGTATCGAAAATGGTTATGATCGTTTCTTAGAGGTGGTAAGCCGTGGTCGTCAATTATCAAAAGATAAAGTGGATAAAATTGCTCAGGGCCAAGTTTGGTTAGGGCAAGATGCACAGAAAAATGGTTTAGTGGATGAATTAGGCGATATTGATGTAGCCATTGATAAAGTAGTCGCACTAGTCAATCAACATCCCGATAAATACATGGATAATTTCAGCGTGCAATGGTTGGTGGATGAAGATAGTAGTTTCTTAGCTCAATTAGATCGTAAGCTTAAACAAAAAGGTCAAGCGTTACTGACAAATTGGTTAGGATTACCACAGGAAGTGCATCAAGTGAAAAAACAACTGAATGTCTTGACTAAATTTAATGATCCAAAAGGGCAGTATTTGTATTGTTTAAATTGCGGTTCGGTTAAGTAAAACAGTAAAATGTAAAAAGGGCGGAATATGATTTCCGCCCTTATTTTTTCTTTATGGTTAGGGGACTGTTGTTTGCCAAGCATTTTCATCAAGCAATTGACCAAAATGACTTTCTACAAGTAGGCGAGTAATGTTATTTTGAGGATTGGTAAAGATCTCTCTTGGTGTACCTGATTCGATAATTTCACCTTCATCCATAACTAGCACTTGATCCGCAATATGTTTGATAATCCCTAAATTTTGTCCAACATAAATATAGGAAATGCCTAAATGTTCTTGTAAATCTAAAATTAGATTAAGCAATTGAACACGAACGGAGGCATCTAATGTACCAAGTGCATCATCGATAATAATCACTTCAGGCTGAAGAATGAGTGCACGAGCCAAAGCGATCCGCTGTTTTTGACTGACCGAAAGATGTTTAATTTTCAGATTCGTATAATCAGGATAAAGCCCCACCAGAGAAAGTGTTTCAAAGATCTTTTCATTACGCGTTTCTTCATCCCAATCGGTAATTAATCGCAGTGGTGCATCTAAGGCTTGTCCAATATTTAAACGCGGGTTAAATGCTGAATTCGCATCTTGGAAAACCATTCTGATATGTTGTGCACGATAGTGAAAATCTTCGAATTGTAACGGTAAATCATTAAATAAGATTTTTCCTGAAGTAGGGGGAGTAATCCCCGCAATCATTTTTACTAAGGTCGATTTACCTGAACCATTTTTACCGATAATCGCAAGCGTTTCTTTACGGTTAAGCGTAAAGCTGACATCTTTTACCGCATAAAATTGCTCTGAGCCAAAAAGTTTGGCAGGTTCATCAAAGGTTTTACTGAGATTTTCCACTTGTAATAATGGCATTATTCGTTTCCTTTTGATTCGGTATTTAGCGTAAGCGGTGAAGTTGCAATTTTATCCTTAAACTGCCGTTCTCGAAGATTAATTGGATGATGGCAGGAAAACTCATGCTGTTTAATGCGATATCTGCTTGGCTTTTGAATACATTCACGCTGAGCAAAAGGGCAGCGAGGTCCTAAACGGCAACCAATCGGCATTTGTTCTAAAATCGGCACAGTCCCTTCTAATGTTCCTAATTTGCTTTTAAAACCTAAGGGGCGACTAAAATCCGGAACAGAGTAAAGCAATGCTTGTGTATAAGGATGATGAGGCATTTCTAATATTTGGTCGGTTGGCCCAGACTCTGTATTTTGCCCACAATAAAGAACGGAAATGCTATCACACCATTCACTGATACTTTTAAGATCGTTACTGGCTAATAAAATTGTCGTGCCTTGGTTTTGATTCATACTTGAAAGCAAGCGGAAAATTTGCAATGCCGTAATGGACTCCAAAGAATTAGTGGGTTCATCCGCAATTAATAATCGAGGTTGATTCGCCACTGCTACGGCAATCATCACTTTTTGGCCTTCACCTTCAGTGAGCTCATTAGGATAACTCGCCATAATATCTTGGTGGTCTTTAATGCCTACACGGTGTAGTAATTCAATCGCACGACGTTTTTTCCAACCAAACCATTGCCACCAATGACCTTTAAAGGTCCAGTTTGGAATACTTTGAATAAGCTGTTTACCGATTTTTCGACTTGGATCTAGGCAGCTTAATGGATTTTGGAAAATCATTGAAATTTCTTTTCCAACGATTTTTCGACGTTGATTCGGCGTCAGTTTAAGCAATTCAACATCATTAAAACGAAAACGGTCAGCGGTGACAATCCAGTTATCTTTAATGGAATTACTGATTACTTTAGCGATTAAACTTTTACCTGAACCAGATTCACCGACGAGCCCTAGAATTTCCCCTTCATTAAGCGAAAGATTGACGCTGTCCACAATTTTCATGCGACCGTTTGGTGTTTGAATTTCAATATTAAGATTGCGAATATCTAACAGCGCCATGGGTTACTCATAATATTTATTGATTGCTTTACACAATCCGTTAGTAAAAATAATGCTTAATAAAATGGTGAAAATAATAGCAAAGCCCGGTAATAAAACTGTCCAAGGGGCAAGATAAATCAGCTCTAACGAATCTTTAATCATTGCGCCCCATTCTGGCATTGGACGTTGTGCACCTAGAGAAATAAAGCTGAGAGCCGTAATATCTAAAATAGCGACCACAAATGCTCGAGAAATTTCTTGTGTATAGACGACACTAATATTCGGCAAGATTGTAGTTTTTAATAATTCCCAGTTTGAAATACCATCTAATTTTAGTAAGAGTACGTAGTCTTTCTTTAGTTCTTTCTGAATTGCTTGATAAATGGCATGTACAAAATACGGCAAAATAGCCAACAGAGTGGCAAACATGGCATTTATTAAGCTCGGTTCCATTAACGTCGAAATAATAATGGCAATCAGTAAAATAGGGATAGATAAAAAGGCGTCAAAAAAATGACCTAAAAAACGAGATTTAATCCCTTCCGACATACCGGCAAGAATACCTAATGCGCCACCAATAATTGCCACAGCAATGACCACTAAAAGAGAGGAACCGAGAGTATATTGTGTCCCCATAATTAATCGACTGAGTACATCACGACCAAGATCATCTGTACCAAAGAAAAAAGCAATACGACCTTTTTCTACCCAAGATGGCGGCATGAGTTCTTCTCCGACAAACTCCATGCTTTCGCTATAAGGCATAATGAGTTTAGGAAAAAGTGCGGTTAAAATCAGAAGGCAAAATAAATAGAAACAGAATAATGCCACACGATTCTGACGGAAAAGCAACCAAATCTGAAAGAAGGAGGTGCTTTCACGAAATTCATCAGGTTCTCTATCTTGCATACCAGCCCTTCTTATTCAATGGATCTAATATAAACATGAGCAACTTGGCGAACGTATCAATAATAATGATACAAATACCAATTACTACCACGCCGGCAGAAATACTGTTGTAATCTTGTTGGGTTACGGCATCAATCAGCCAACGTCCTATTCCTGGCCAACCTAAAACGTTTTCTACCAACATACATTGTGTTAATACTAAGGTAAATACACGCGTAAGTTGTGGAATTAATAACGGAAAAGTATTGCGGAAAACATAACGTCTTAAAATCGTCCATTTTGACCAGCCACGCGTTGCTGCCGCTTTAGCATATTCTTGTTGAAGTAAATAATCAGCCCGTTGCTGAATAATGCGGATAAATTCCATGGTTGGCAGAATACAAAGCACTAATGTTGGCAAGGCTAAATGTTGTAAAACATTTTGTACGATTTTAGTTCGGTAAGGCACATCCACAAACCACACATCAATAATAGGGAATCCCGTAATAGGTTTGATTTCATAAAGCAAATTATATTGTCCAATGGCGGCAATCTCCCAGCTTTGAATCGCGGCCACATAGAGCAAAATCGGGGCAAACCAGAAAATAGGAATAGACAAACCAACATTAGAGATACTTTGCAATGCGCGTGCACAAGGACGCTGATTATAGACCGCACTTAATACGCCGAGAGGAATACCTAAGATGCAAGCCAATAAAAGTGCGGTAAAACAGAGTTCTAATGTGGGTGGTAATACAGTAAAAATTAAATCTTTTAACGATTCTCCGCCATTATAGGTAATCCCTAAATCGCCCTGTAACAATGATGTAAGGTAGTGATAATAAGCGCTATAAATGTTATTTGTGACAAGATCGGCATTGAGTGGATCTCGCATTAAAATCACAAAACTTAATACGGATAAAATCAATAATAAAATGCTTACCCAAATGACATAACGAATTGCTGAAAAGAGCATTATTTTTTCTCCTTATTTTTCATGAAATACAAGGTAGAAAAATTGATGCTACCAAATGGGGTCATCTCAATTCCTTTTACATTACCACGTGCGACTAAAAGTCGTTTTACGTTTGCAATTGGTACAATAGGTAATTCGTTTAAAATGAGGTCTTGTGCATTGTTATATGCTTTAGAGCGCTCATATAAATGATTGGTCGCTAGTGCACGATTCATCATCTTATCAAATTCAGGATTACACCAATTTGATAAATTCGTGATTTCATTTTGCGTATCACAACTTAAAATCGGGCGCATAAAACCGTCAGGATCAAGGTTTCCAGCAAGCCAACCGGTTAAGATTAAATCGTAATCTTCTGTGCCTTTGCGTAATTGTTCGATTAAATATGTACGTGTGACTGACCGCACTTTAACATCCACGCCGGCTTTGGCTAAATCCCATTTAATGAGCTCCGCCATTTTAATTGGGGCTGGGTTATACACTTGCTCTTCATTCATCACCCACATATTTAACGTGAGTTTTTTATTGCGTAATGCTTTTTCTGCTTCTGCAGGCTGATAATCATAAGGAAAATCAGGCGTATTAATTGCAGAAGCCCAAGAAATCTCAGGGATAATGTTATTCGCCACCGTTGCTGTGTTGTGGTAAATATTTCGCACAATTCTAAAACGATTCAAGCTTTGCGAAATGGCTTGGCGAATGGTTTTATCCTGCATTAATGGTTTTTGGAAATTAAAAGCCAAATAGGCCAAGTTCATTCCATCCGTAGATTGCAGATAATAACGGTCGTCCTTTTCACTTAACAAGCCGAGTTGGCTAACTTCAGGATAAGAGGCGATTTGGCATTCATTGTTAAAGAATTTAATTAAACGTCCCGTGCGATCCGCTGAAAGATCCACAATGATATTTTTAATTTTGGCTTCTTTTTTCCAATAATCCTCATTGCGAACCAAGCGAACATATTGGTTATACACGTAATCTTTTACTTGATAAGGGCCAGTGCCAACAGGATGCGTATCCAATTGGGTGAGGTTATCATCCGCACTTAATTGATACGCATATTCTTGTGAGAAAATAATAGAGTATTGACTGGCAAGATGCGACAGAATTGAAGCATCGGGTTCAAACAGATCAATTTTGACCTGATAAGGATTCGTTGCCGTGATACTTTTAATTTTTTGATTCAGCTTAATACTTTCAAAATACGGAAAGTGTACCTTCTTAGCCTGCTCATGGAAGATTCTATATTGTGGATTTTTGTAGGTGACCACATCATCTGAAAGTGTAGGCAGGTAAGTATCGTGTCCTAAAACACGATTAATCGAAAAGACCACATCTTCTGCATTAAAGTCACGCGTAGGCGTAAACCAAGGAGTGTGATGGAATTTCACCCCCTTACGAAGGTTAATAAGAATTTGTTTACCATCAGACGAAATAGAATAAGACTGCGCTAACACAGGAACGAGTGCTGCACTATGATCTTTAATATCAAATAATTTGTTATAAATTTGCTCCGTCACCACATTCATACTGGTGCCGGCGTCTGCAGTTTGCGGGTTAAAGGAAAAACCCGATGCATTTGTGCAGTATGTTAAGCCGTTTTCTGTCAGCATTTCAGGTATGCGTGGGGCGGCTTGTGTCAGATTCATTTGACTCAACCCACACAATAAAAAACAAAAAGTGACATTTCGACGTAACATAGCTTTATTATTAAAGACTGTTTTGTGATAAATTGGGTGAATTGTAAAATATCTTGGCAAAAATGGCTAGTTATTGGATTTTTAGGATATGTTTAAGTCAATTAATCGGGAAATTAATCAACTAATCAATCGTGGATTTGACCGCACTTTACGTTTGGCTGTGACAGGGCTGAGTCGAAGCGGTAAAACAGCCTTCATTACGAGTTTGATTAATCAATTGTTACATATTAATCAAGAGGGAAACTCTCATCTTCCTTTATTTGAGGCCGCTCGAAATCACTCTATTTTAGCGGTAAAACGTGTGCCGCAGCAGGATTTAAGTATTCCACGTTTTGATTATGAAGCCAATCTCAATGATTTAATGAATAATCCACCACAATGGTGCCAATCAACTCGAGGAGTAAGTGAAACACGACTTGCCATTCGTTTTGAACGCCAATCGGGTTTACTTCGTCATTTTAAAGAACGCGGCACATTATATTTAGATATTTTTGATTATCCTGGTGAATGGCTATTGGATTTACCTTTGCTAAATCTAGATTTTCAACAATGGTCGCTCGAACAAGCCAACATTACATCGGGTGTTCGTCAACAGTTTGCGCAAGATTGGTTGGATAAACTGAAAAAACTCGACCTAAGTGCGGTCGTCAATGAAGATGTTTTAGCACAGATTGCAAAATCTTATACCGATTATTTACTTGCCTGCAAAGCAAAAGGAATGCAATTTATTCAACCTGGCCGATTTGTTTTACCTGGTGAATTAGAAGGCGCACCTGTATTACAATTTTTCCCGTTATTGCATTTGTCCGAAGAACAATGGCAAAAACTGAAAAGAGAGGCGAAATCTAATAGCTATTTTGCCGTGTTGAATAAGCGATATGATTATTATCGTAATAAGATAGTGAAAGACTTTTATGAAAATTATTTTTCCACCTTTGATCGCCAAGTAATTTTAGCCGATTGCTTAACACCATTAAATCATAGCCAACAAGCTTTTATTGATATGCAAACAGGGCTTAATCAGCTTTTCAAAAATTTCCATTATGGGAAACGCAATTTACTTAATCGCTTGTTTTCCCCAAATATTGATAAGCTCATGTTTGTGGCAACAAAAGCCGATCATATCACAACCGATCAAATTCAAAACTTAATTAGCCTTATGCGTCAATTGGTGCAAGAGGGCGGTCGTCATGTTGAATTTGAAGGGATTGATACAGAATACACGGCAATTGCTGCGATTCGAGCGACAAAACAAGTTTTAGTTAATCAAAACGGTAAACAAATCAAAGCTATTCAAGGAGTGCGTTCTGTAGATAAGCAACTTATTACGCTTTATCCGGGGTCTGTACCAAGTAAACTACCTAGTGCAGAGTTCTGGTCAAAACAATCTTTTGATTTTGATTCCTTTGAACCTCAAGTTTTACAACAAGGTGAAAGCATTCCGCATTTAAGAATGGATGCAGTTTTACAGTTTTTATTGGCGGATAGGTTTGATTGATAGAAAAGTCAAATCAATTTAATTGTCAAATATTTAATATAAACCACTATTTTTTTATTGGTATTTAGGTAGAATTAATTTGAGTCTTTCTAAAGTAAAGGAGCTTATGATGAAAATGAAAACTCTCTTAGCATTAGCAATCAGCGGAATTTGTGCTGCTGGCGTGGCAAATGCACATGACCATATGGCAAAACCAGCAGGTCCTTCAATCGAAGTAAAAGTACAACAATTAGATCCTGCAAATGGTAACAAGGATGTAGGGACTGTAACTATTACTGAATCAAATTATGGTTTAGTGTTTACACCAAATCTACAAGGTTTAGCTGAAGGTTTACATGGTTTCCACATTCATGAAAATCCAAGCTGTGATCCAAAAGAAAAAGACGGTAAATTAACCGCAGGTTTAGCGGCTGGCGGTCACTGGGATCCTAAAGGTGCAAAACAACACGGTTACCCATGGCAAGATGATGCTCACTTAGGTGACTTACCTGCTTTAACTGTATTACATGATGGTACAGCAACTAACCCTGTTTTAGCGCCACGTCTTAAAAAATTAGATGAAGTTCGTGGTCACTCTATTATGATCCACGCTGGCGGCGATAACCACTCAGATCATCCAGCTCCACTTGGCGGTGGCGGCCCACGTATGGCATGTGGCGTGATTAAATAAGTCGATTTCTAAAGATAAAAAAGTGCGGTCAATTTTGACCGCACTTTTATTTTTTATCAGGTTATTTAACCACTTCCGCCGTATATTCCAATTTATGAATCGCATTAATCAATTGCTCATCAGTAACTTTTGGATCTTCTACAACAATCACCGTTCTATCTTTAATGGAGGCTTTAGTGGAAATCACGCCATCAATATTACGTAATTCTTTATTCACCAAATAAGCACAAAGCTGGCAGTTCATTTCATTCACTTTTAACATAACTTGCTTTGTTTCTTCTGCTTGAGCGATAGAGAAAGTGAATAATGAAAGCAAAAGTGCGGTCGTTAATTTCTTCATTTTTTGTTCCTAATTAGAAAGCTCTAAAATCCACGGTAAAATGGTTGGATAAGTTAAGAAAAAGAGCATGACGATAAATACAATCCAATACAAAACAATGAGCTTTTTACGGGAAATGTATTTGCTGCAAATGATTTTTTTGGAAAACATCAGCAACCAAAAACCGTAGGCAAAGGCGCATAACGAAACGATAAGCATCGGAATGCGTAAATAATCATATTCACCTAAGCCAATTAACCATGTGGATGACACGCCAAATACTAAATAGATTAAAGGCGCAATACAGCACAAAGTTGATGCCACCGCAGCACTTAGCGCGGTGGCAATCGCAACCCAAAAAGATTTATTAGAGCTTTTTAGAGACGTAGTCATATTTAAATTCTTTCGGATCAAAGGAATTTAGCGGGTCACCACCGACTTCAGCATACGGATAGCCAAAGTTGTTGAGTGGAGCAAGTTCTGGTTGCGGATATAAATCGAAGTCACGAGCATGGTTAAAGCCAACCCAGTTTGCTTCCCAGTTACCGAATAAGTATTTGGCAACAGCTTGTGTATCCTTATCGTCAACCGATTTTTTCTCTGCTAAACGCATTTTTGCCACGTCTGCAGAATCAACAGGCACCCAGCCGAATCCAGCTAGATAGAACTCAGCACGACAATGCTGACCACCGCTTACATTTGCTACGCCATGTTCGTCCGCACTACCGAATGCGCCTTTAGAGTATTTGCCCATTTTATCCGCAGCACCTAAACGAATACCGAAAATTTCACGAGCTGGGATACCGCTGGCACGAGCTAGTGCAACGAAAACAGAGTTAATATCGGTACATTTACCTTTTAACACGCCAGTGGTTAGAATTTTTTCTACATCACCATCGCCACAGCCTAAAACAGAATTATCACGTTCCATATTGTTGACGATCCATTGGTGAATCAACTCAGCTTTTTTCAATGGATTGGTTTCTTTACCTACGATTTTGTCAGTAAATTCTTTCACAATGCCATCAGTTTTAATGTGTGGAGTAGCTTTTAAGTATTCTTGTACATCCACGGAATAGTGAATGTCTTTTGGTGGCTTGTAATTTTCTAATGTACCTTTAACCATAGGTTCACGATCTTTGGTTTCAATCACCATAGTGATTTTTAAATCGCGTTTTTGCGCATCTTTATCCCAAGTCGCAAAGAGCGTTTTCGCACCATATTTGTTGTTTTCTG
>ERZ773072.100-NODE-100-length-48761-cov-12.659754_pt1 | contig 48761 bp, 40 predicted proteins | sample MGYA00580617_ERZ773072 | MGnify/ENA primary metagenome ERZ773072 (study PRJEB29015, sample SAMEA2737970) | human oral metagenome | biome: human oral; feature: human-associated habitat; material: dental | place: China | collected 2122 ...
TTAAGACAAAACAATCCTAGTTTGGAACTATAGAATTAAGAAGAACACTTAATCACTAGTCGAGTGAAAAATGTTCTGCTTAATTCTTTTTTTTGATGATAGAAAAACTGTCCAGTATATGAAAACTAGCGGAAAGACAATTATGAATTACAAAAAAAGTAGGATAGGAGCAGAATTCCTACCATCGAAAAATATATGAGAGGAGATTCCCTTTAAGATAGCCTTAGAAAACGGTGCAAGCTCTCTACTTTGTTTTTAAATACTAACCTAAGTCAAGAAGAAAAAAATGATATAATAAGATGGACGAAAAATTGACAAATTAGAATTTCTAGAGGTGAGAGAATGTAATGGCAACCTATTCACCTGAAATCGAAATACTATAAAATTGCGAGGAGATTATCAGATGAACAATTATATAAAATGTAATCAAGATAGATGGAATAACGTCAAAAATGACTACACTGAGCCATTGACACATGAAGAATTAGAAGAAGCTAGAAAGCATCTAATTTCTGTTGCCTTAACTGTTGGGAAAAAAGTGCCCACAGAATGGTTTGAAAAAGCCAAGGGAAAAAAGATATTAGGGTTAGCTTGTGGTGGTGGACAGCAGGGACCAGTTTTTGCTATAAAAGGTTATGATGTAACCATAATGGATTTTTCTAAATCACAATTACAAAGAGATGATATGGTTGCTAAAAGAGAAGGCTTAAAAATCAACACAGTTCAAGGCGATATGACAAAACCATTTCCATTTGAAAATGAAACTTTTGATATTATTTTTAATCCAGTTTCAAATGTATATGTAGAAGATTTAGAAAACATATATAAAGAAGCCTCTCGAGTATTGAAAAAGGGTGGATTGTTAATGGTCGGATTTATGAATCCTTGGATATACATGTATGATGCTGACATTGTATGGGACAAACTAGATGAGGAATTACTGTTACAGTTTTCAATACCTTTTAATTCAAGAGAGCTTGAAAAGGAAGGAAAAATCACCATCAATCCAGAATATGGATATGAATTTAGTCATACCTTAGAAACTCAGATTAGAGGACAACTGAAGAATGGTCTTGCTATGATTGATTTTTATGAATCGTGTGATAAAAGACATCGATTATCACCTTATGGAAATGACTACATCGCTACACTCTGCATTAAACTATGATATTTTAGAACATACTTCTGAAGAATAGCTCGTTTTATTTTCCTTAAGGGTTAAAATCTAAATCTCAGTTTGTCTAAGTAAAACTTTTAAATAAAATAATAGAGGGGAAGTAAAAGCAATTAGCCGATACTTCCTTTTTGTTGTCAAACATTCAAAAACGATAAGGAGAATTTAAGGAAGAACTGAAAAACATAGATAAAAAAGTATTGGTACAAAGAAACAGATACAAGAGACCACCTATGAGCCTATTATCATTTCAAAACAAAACAATCCTAGTTTGGTTCAACCAAACTAGGATTTTCTAGCGCGTTTTTGTCTACGATAGCCGTTGAGTTTTTTATTTTCCCAATAGCTATTAAAGATTTTTTCCTTGCTCTCACGATTGATTTCTAAAAAGTAGGCATAAATCAAATCTGTTAAAAAGAGCATAGGCAGTTGAGCAGAAATACGTTGGATGTAAGAAGATTGGCTATGACTTGCGACTAGGACTGTTTCGGTGTAGGCCTGACAGTCTTTGCTAGGAGAACTGGTAAAGAGAATGGTCTTGGCACCCATATCCTTGGCATCCAACAAACTATCGAGGACGGATTGGGTAGTTCCTGATAGGGAAAAGCCAAGTACCAGACAGTTTTCATCCATGATACTGGTCGTCCAAGCAAAGCCATCCCGATCGGTCAAAGCTTCACAGACAACACCTAGACGCATAAAGCGCAGTTTCATCTCACGGGCAATCAGACCAGAACTTCCCGTCCCAAAAAAGTAAACTCGTTCAGCGTCATCGATTAATTGGGCGACGCGTTCCAGTTGTTCTTCGTCAATCAAATCCTGAGTTTGTTCTCGCATGATACTGTAGCTTCGCAAAACACGTTTGGTCAAAGGACTGTGTTTGTGCGAATGAGTGTCCGGTTTACTAGCCTGATGCTGGTATTGAAAGACGAACTCTCGGTAGCCTGTAAAACCACACTTTTTGGCAAAGCGGGTCAAGGCTGCTTGGGAGATATGTAATTTCTGGGTAACTTGCTGAGAAGAGAGATCATCTTGGATCGTTTCAGCTTGTAAAAAATAGCGAGCGATTTCTTGCTCGAGCTCGGTTAATTCTTCAAAATGGAGGTCGATTATGGTTGCGATGTCTGGCTTGTTCATGAGGCTCCTTTTTATGAGTCAAAGTCTTAAAGGTTAACGCTTTCCTAACTATTACTATCATTATATCATAGAAGTTAGGATAACCAAATAAAAAGGCATTTTCAGTTGAAAGTCAAAAAATGCTTCGACTTTTCCAAGAGTTTCTCCGTAAAATATGGTACAATGAAAAGTACTGAGCTTCACCTGTTTGCTCTATTATTTTATATGTAAATAAAGGTGAAAATTGGAAATTTTTCTAGAAAAGAGTCTTAGTTGTATGAGAAAATTCAATAGTCATTCGATTCCTATTCGGCTTAATTTACTGTTTGCCATTGTTATCCTGTTGTTTATGGCCATTATTGGTCGATTGTTATATATGCAGGTGCTCAATAAAGATTTCTATGAAACAAAATTGGCTTCAGCCAGCCAGACAAGGGTAACAACCAGTTCAGCTCGTGGGCAAATCTATGATGCAGCAGGGAAACCCTTGGTAGAAAACACTGTCAAGCAAGTTGTTTCTTTCACACGAAACAATAAAATGACGGCAGCTGAATTGAAGGAGACAGCCAAGAAACTTCTCACATATGTAAATGTAACTTCCCCTGATCTGACAGATCGACAGATTGCAGACTACTACTTGGCGGACCAGGATATTTACAAAAAAACAGTCGAATCCTTGCCAAGCGATAAACGCCTAGATTCTGATGGGAACCGCTTATCGGAAGCGACACTTTACAATAATGCGGTTGAAAGTATTGACGTGAGTCAACTTAATTATACAGATGACCAGAAAAAGGAAATATATCTCTTTAGTCAGCTAAATGCTGTTGAAAATTTTGCGACGAGTACCATTTCTACGGATGCCTTAGATGCTACCCAAGTTGCTCTCGTTGCATCAGCGTCCAAGGAATTACCAGGTATCAGCATTTCAACCTCATGGGATCGTAAAGTACTGGATACATCTTTATCAACAATCGTTGGTAGCGTTTCAAATGAGAAGTCAGGACTTCCGGCTGAGGAAGTTGATGCTTATCTCAAAAAAGGCTATTCTCTCAATGACCGAGTGGGAACTTCCTATCTTGAAAAGCAATATGAAGATGTTCTTCAAGGCAAACGCTCCGTCAAAGAAATCCACCTCGACAAACACGGAAATATGGAAAGTGTGGAAAATGTCGAAGAAGGAAGCAAAGGAAACAACATCAAGTTAACGGTTGACCTAGCTTTCCAGAATGGTGTGGACGACCTACTCAAGAGCTACTTCAACTCAGAGTTGGGTAATGGTGGAGCTAAATATTCAGAAGGAGTCTACGCTGTAGCCCTTAATCCCAAGACTGGTGCGGTTCTTGCCATGTCAGGTATGAAGCATAACCTAGAAACTGGAGAATTAACTTCAGATTCATTAGGTACAGTTACCAATGTTTTTGTGCCAGGTTCTGTCGTCAAGGCGGCAACCATCAGCTCAGGTTGGGAAAATGGGGTCTTGTCAGGAAATCAAACCCTGACAGATCAACCAATCGTCTTCCAAGGTTCTGCTCCGATCAATTCCTGGTATACTCCTTATTATGATGGTTCTTTCCCGATTACAGCCGTTGAGGCCTTGGAGTATTCATCCAATGCCTACATGGTCCAAACTGCTCTCGGAATCATGGGACAAACTTATCAGCCGAATATGACAGTAGGAACCAACAATCTTGAATCTGCAATGGGAAAACTTCGTTCAACCTTCGGTGAGTATGGTTTGGGCGTGTCTACAGGGATTGATTTACCAGATGAGTCAACAGGATTTATTCCTAAAGACTACGATTTGGCCAACTATCTAAATAATGCCTTTGGGCAATTTGATAATTATACACCGATGCAGTTAGCTCAGTATGTGGCGACTATTGCTAATAATGGCGTCCGCTTAGCTCCTCACATCGTTGAAGGAATCTATGGCAACAATGACCAAGGTGGCTTAGGCAGTCTAGTTCAGGAAACAGCTGCCAAGGAAATGAACAAGGTCAATATCTCAGAAGCCGATATGGCTATCTTGCACCAAGGTTTCTATCAAGTTTCGCATGGAACGAGTGCCCTTACGACAGGTCGTGCCTTTTCAAATGGCGCAGCCGTATCCATCAGTGGGAAAACGGGTACTGCCGAAAGTTACGTTAATGGCGGTCAAAAAGCTAATAACACCAATGCCGTCGCCTATGCACCGTCGGATAATCCCCAAATTGCGGTCGCAGTCGTCTTTCCTCATAACACCAACCTTACAAACGGTGTCGGACCTTCGATTGCACGCGACATTATCAATCTTTATCACCAACACCATCCAATGAACTAGAAAGGAACTTATGCTGTATCCAACACCTATTGCCAAGCTGATTGATAGCTATTCAAAGTTACCAGGTATCGGGATTAAAACGGCTACCCGCCTAGCCTTCTATACCATTGGAATGTCTGATGACGATGTCAATGAATTTGCCAAAAATCTCCTGTCTGCTAAGCGGGAATTAACCTATTGTTCCATCTGTGGCCGTTTAACGGATGATGATCCTTGCTCAATCTGTACAGATCCGACTCGTGATCAGACAACCATCTTGGTACTAGAGGATAGTCGCGATGTGGCTGCTATGGAAAACATCCAAGAATACCATGGACTCTATCATGTCTTGCACGGCCTCATTTCTCCGATGAATGGTATCAGCCCTGACGATATCAACCTCAAGAGTCTCATGACCCGTCTCATGGATAGTGAGGTTTCAGAGGTGATTGTGGCAACCAATGCGACGGCAGATGGGGAAGCGACATCTATGTATCTCTCTCGTTTGCTCAAGCCAGCTGGTATCAAGGTCACTCGTTTAGCACGAGGACTAGCCGTGGGAGCAGATATCGAGTATGCGGACGAAGTCACACTCTTACGAGCCATTGAAAATCGGACAGAGTTGTAGGAGTCAGTAAGAACATAGCTCATTTTGACACATAAGACAAGCCCTAGGAATTTTTCTAGGGCTTGTCTTTTTCTGTTTCTCACGAGAGGTGAACAAGCCTTGCTAATAAGACTACTCAAACTATAAGGCATCAGAAAACGGGTCTCCAAAATGACTAGTACCGTCTTTGTCAAACTCATTCAGTGAGCGATAGAGTTTACTCTAAGGATATGAGATCACTTGCCCTTAGGGTTTGTTTTGAAATCGTACTATTTTTGTGTTATGATATGGTCAATATACAATGAATAAAGGGAGTTTGAAGTATGGGTGGAAAGATAAAATCTAGCACGATAGCAGCAGAGGCAGCTATTAATGAATTGGTTGGGTATGACACGAGCAAGAAGCAAAATCAGCAAGTAGAATTTTCGTATACTTCTGAAATTGCTGGGATGGAAGCGGGGCGTCAGGCCTGCAATCAAATGCTTCAGGCAGTCAGTGATTTTAGTTCAGCTGTTTTGACCCAAGCAAATAAGTTTCCAGAAATTGCTCATAAGATTGAAAAACGCGACGTAGAGTTGGCTAAGAGATGGGAACATTAAAAATGGCAGATAAGAACGAAGAAAAACGCTACAAACTTTGGAGAGAAATTGTCAAGATTGACGATAAAGAAGAAAGTCTTCAGACTCTAAAAAGACAATATGAACAGCAGCTAACTCACTTTCACTCAGAAATCCAGAGCATCCACCATCGTATGGCGACTCTATTGTCTCTCTCGCCTAGTTCTCGCCAGGTGATAGAGCAAATCGAAAGTGATAATAGAACCATTCAACGACAGATCAACTCTTATGTAGATGAGGAACTGGATGAATTGGGAAAACAAACGAAGAAGGCTCGTCGGTCTTTCGATGAAGCTAGAGAAGAACTGATATCAGAAAGGAATCGGCTACCATGGGAGTAAAATACAGCGCACAAGAATCCCAAGAATTGATTCAGGCTATGACTAACAACCTCCAGGTCGCAAATGAAGTCACGGACCGCTTATCTAGTGGCTGTGATCACCTAATTTCCTCTTTAGACTCAGGTGAGCTGACAGGAGCGGCCTACACAGCTGGGAAGGGTCTTTTTACAGAGATTATCATCCCCAGCATCAAGAAGTTACAAGCAGCGATAGATGATATCCAGATAGAGTTGACCTCCTACAAAAATGCGGATGCTCAGGTCTCTGGATATGGAGATTTGGACCTAGACCAGCTCAAGGAACTGAAAAAATTGAGGGAAGAGCAGTTAGCTATCGTAGAAGCTCAGATTCAAGCGAGGGAGAACTGGCTAAATCAAATCAAAGATTTCTTTAGTCTCAATTGGGGGAAAGCCTTCTCTGAGAAGACCATCCTCTACAATACTAAGTCTCAAATCGAGTCGGGTATTCAGGATTTGGATGACAAGATTGAAAAACTAGAATTCTTTGTCTCAGAGGTTTCCCAGTATTTCAGTGATAGTCTAGAAGTCCTTAGCTTAGCGATTCAAGGAGCTACGCAACTAAGTAAAATCATTGTCGATAGCGATGGCAACTACTATGCGGACGGTCTGGACATGAGCTGGGTGCAGAAGATGAAGGATGTGAAGATTGTTTCGCATGCAAAAAGAGATTTTCAAGATTCAGAAACTCGTGCCATCAATAAAGCTTCTAGGGATATGATGCTATCGGAAGATGGTGATGCCTACTATCGTGCCGAATTAAAGAAGCGTTTAAAAGGCCACGACAAGTCCGAATGGGATAAAATAATTGACGACTACAATCACACTCTTAAGATTGATGAAACAGGGAATATCATTGAAATTTCCCCCTTGGAACAAGGCTATGTCGTTTCAAAAAACGGGAAATACGATGCTGACTATACTCATTTGGTTAACAAAAAGTTTGATGAATTAAAAGCACAAAACTTTGAAGCAAATTCAGTCGAATTTTGGAGTGGAGTAGCTCAAATATTCTCTGGATTGGGAGTTTACTTTGCGAGTGGTGCTCTTGAAGTCTTGAGTATCATGGCTGGTCCACCAACAGCAGGGACAAGTATCGTAGCTGGTACCGCAGCATCTGTGACAGGGGTACAATATGGGAATGTACTGATAGCTAGTGGAGCAGTAACTAGCTTATCAGCTATCACAAAGACGGCCTTACTAAATGGCGAAATTCAGGTTAATTATTCTAGCAACTACGACAGCTGGCAGGCCAATAAACCGACGAGTAAGACTTTTGGGACTGTTGAAGGAAAAGTAAAAGGAAAGAAAGCGAATATTCGCGTAGATGCAGAACCCCATAGTGGTAAAGTTCAGATTCAGTCAGGGGGAGGAAAATCAGGTTATAGAGTTAATGCGCATAGAGGAATGGATAAAATTGTCGATGCGGCAAGTGCTAGAGAATGGATTGATGATATTTCAGAATTGAATAAATTATCAAATTATGAAAAAAATCAATTAGTCAAATATATTTTAAAAGCTGTTAAGTGGTTAAAATCATAGGAGGGAAAATGAAAGTTTACATCAAAGGTGATTACACCAAAGAAATTCCATTTGATTACATGGAACTAGCGAAAAGGATGTGGTTTGAGGAAAAAGATGGAATAGAGCCGGATTTGTCGTATGCTGGGTTTCTAGAACTACCAATCGAGAAACTTTCTATTCATTTAGAATTAGATAAGGAAACTCATGATGATAGGTGGAAAAGTGTTCAGATTAAGGAAGGGATAAAATATGATTTTTTATCCCATAAGTCAGAATATATACAGCTAGATTACGAAGATGCAATGATGTCGGATTTTCGTGAGAAAGGTGAATGTTTAAGAATTGCTTCTAAGCACCTTGACCTTCTCACTGTTGATAAACGAGCTATGTATATTATGGCCATTGAAATTGCGACTGCTATTGATGGTCAGATTAGCGAAGATGATAAAGAGAGCTGGTTAAGTGTTGAGGAATTTAAAAAACGGCATGAGGATATCCTTTCGATGAGTTATGAAGAAGCTAATGAGCTGAGTTTGGAAGAAATTCCGTTTATGGATGATGTGAGAGACCCAGTTTGGGAAGAAGACGACCGCAGGAATGAAGAATACATTAAAATCCACGGCGAACGTGTTTATGACGACGAGGAAGACGAGTGAGACTATATTTAAAAGGTGATTATACAAAAAGAGTACCTTATGGTTATTTAGAACTAGCTGGTAAAATGTGGTTTCCAGAAGATGAGCAAATTTCTTACTCAAATGCTGGGAACAATGATGCATTACAAGAAGATTTTTTCTCAAATTTATCCTTGAGGAAAGGCACTGCCGATAAGAGATGGTCTAGTGTCCCCCTAAAGGAAGGGGTACGAAGACTCTTTTCACATATTAAGGAAAGTATTGAAATTAATTTTGAAGATGCATTTGCTACGGATTATAATGAAAAGGGAGACTATCTCCGTATTTTAACCACCCATCTAGAAGTTTTGACAGTTGATAAACGAGCTATGTACATTATGGCGCTTGAGATTGCAAAGGTGATTGATGGGCAAATTAGCGAGGATAATAAGAAGACATGGCTAACAGTCGAGGAGTTTAGGAAAAAGCACGAGGCTATTCTATCTCTAACTTTTGAAGAAGCAAATGAACTAAGTTTGACTGAAATTCAAACGATGGATGTGGTAGACGACCCTCTTTGGGAGGAAGAAGCCAATCGTCGAAAAGAATATATACTAGCACATGGAGGCGATATCTCAGATTTATGAGACTATATATCAAAAGTGATTTTACGAAAAAAATAGACTTCACAACTAGAGAGCTTGTTTGGAAGATGTGGTTTAAGGAACGGAATGGCAAGAAAATAAGTTTCTCCAATGTTGGTGATGATGCTATGTTACAGGATGATTTCTTTTTTGGAGTTCAATTTGATAAATGGCGATTTAATGATAAACGATGGAATCATATACCATATGACAAGAGTGATCCTTGGAATTCGTTTTCTGATGAAAATATTCAATTGGAATTTGAAAAAAATTTCATTACAGAGTGGAGAGAACGTGGAGATTATCTACGTATCGCAACATCTCATATAGATGTTTTAACTGTAGACAAACGTGCTTTATACATTATGGCAACTGAAGTAGCATCTGCCATTGATGGTCAGATTAGCGAAGACGGCAAGCAAAGTTGGCTAAGTGTAGAAGAATTTAAGAAATATCACAAGGATGTTCTTTCACTGACTTATGATGAAGCTGTTGAAATCAGTTTGGAAGAATTAAAGACAATGGTACCGGTAAGAGATCCTCTATGGGAAGAGGAGGAACGGCTTCGAGAAGAATACATCAAAATCCACGGCGAACGTGTTTATGATGATGAGGAAGATGAGTGAGAATATACATCAAAGGTGATTATACTAGAAAAGTGTCATTTGGCTACAGAGAACTCGCATGGAAAATGTGGTTTAAAGAAAGAAATGGTAAAAAAATAAGTTTCTCAAATGTCGGGGATGATGAGATGTTGCAAAATGACTTCTATTTATCTTTACGGTTAGATAAGTGGGGAGCAAGTGGCTCTCGTTGGAAAGATGTCAAGGCAAAAGGGGGCAGTGCAATCAATTCCCAAAAATATGAAAATATTGATTTGGATTATGAAGGAAGTTATGAAAGCGACGGTAGAGAAAAGGGTGCTTATCTAAGAATCGCTTCAAATTATCTAGATGTATTAACAGTTGATAAACGAGCTATGTATATTATGGCGCTTGAAATTGCGATTGCTATTGATGGACAAATCAGTGAAGATGATAAGAAAACATGGCTAACAATCGAGGAATTCAAGGAAAAGCACCAAGATATCTTATCTTTGACCTTTGATAAAGCAAATGAGATGAGTTTGGAAGAAATTCAGACGATTGATGCTATTGACGATCCTATTTGGGAAGAGTTGGATAGAAAGCGTGAGGAGTACATCAAAATCCATGGTGAACGTGTTTATGACGATGATGAAGATGATTTTTAAGAGTAAGCTATGATACGAGAGTCTGATTAACACAGAAGACCATCATGTCCAGTATTTCAACTATATATTATGAACAAGACCTTGAGAATATTTTCTCAAGGTTTTTTGCTAGATTTTTAAACATTTATTAAACTAATCAAATTGATTACTTAATTAAGAGCAAACAAATGGCGCAAAAGGGGAAATTTTCATTAGAAGCTTCAAGCCCATATTCTACTTACAAAATAGATAATAAAGGTGTATACTAAAAGCAAGGAAGAATAGAAAGCAGGATTATTCTATGAAGAAAACAGTCTATACAAAAGCTGGTCAGGTTGGTCTTGTTGAAGTGGGCCGTCCGCGAATAGAGGCGCCAGATGATGCTCTCATTCGTATCGTTCGGACCTGTGTCTGTGGTTCAGACCTGTGGCATTATCGCAATCCAGACATCGAAAAGGGCCATCAAAATAGTGGGCATGAAGCTATCGGGATTGTTGAAGAAATTGGTGAAGGGATCACAACGGTTAAGCCTGGTGACTTTGTTATTGCTCCCTTTACTCATGGATGTGGGGAATGTGATGCTTGTCGGGCAGGATATGACGGTACCTGTGATCGTCATGTTGGTAATAATTGGTCTGATGGTGTGCAAGCAGAATATATGCGCTTCGAATATGCCAACTGGTCCCTGGTCAAAATCCCAGGGCAACCCTCAGATTACACAGAAGGTATGCTAAAATCTCTCTTGACGCTAGCTGATGTCATGCCAACAGGTTACCATGCAGCGCGTGTTGCTGACGTCAAGCCAGGTGATAAGGTAGTTGTCATTGGTGATGGAGCGGTTGGACAATGTGCAGTGATTGCTGCTAAAATGCGTGGGGCTTCCCAAATCGTCCTCATGAGCCGTCACGAAGACAGACAAAAAATGGCGCTAGAGTCAGGAGCGACAGCTGTTGTAGCTGAACGTGGTCAAGAAGGAATTGCCAAGGTGCGTGATATTCTAGGTGGTGGTGCAGATGTGGCTCTAGAATGTGTTGGGACAGAAGCTGCCGTTGACCAGGCGCTGGGAGTTCTTCATAATGGTGGTCGGATGGGTTTTGTTGGGGTTCCTCACTATAACAACCGTGCTCTTGGATCGACCTTCGCCCAAAACATTACGGTGGCAGGCGGAGCAGCCTCCGTCACGACTTACGATAAGCAAATTTTGCTCAAGGCTGTCCTTGATGGCGATATCAATCCAGGACGTGTCTTCACTAATAGCTATAGTTTGGACGAGATTGATCAAGCCTATAAAGACATGGACGAACGTAAGACCATTAAGGCCATGATTGTAATCGATTAGAAAAGAGTCTAGTAGAATTGTTGTCTACTAGGCTTTTTGTTAGAGTCATTCTTAAATAGCTGTTGAACCTTTCTGTCTGTTCCCCATGAAAATGAATTTATGTTCCAATAAAAGCTGAGCTTATATGCGATAAGAAGTTCTATGAGGTCTATTATTATCTGCGTGCAAATGATAGAGTAAGTTTATCAGCTTGTCGGCATTTACTGAGTAAGATTTGTAGATAAAGAAGGTCTTGTGGCATAGATAGATTTAGGAAAATAAAAAATATCAAAAAAATTATCACTAATTATTGACAATGTTTCGAAAAACTGTATAATAGATAATGTAACAATTGCTATTACAACAAAGAAAGGGTGCTATGAAGATCTTTAACGGATTCAAACAACTTTTTAAACAGAAAGAGGAAAAAATAATGACAAACTTTTCAGATTTACAAGCAAAACGCCGCTCCATCTATGCTTTGGGCAAAGATGTAGAACTTACAAACCAAGAATTGATTGATACCATCCAAGGAGCAATTCTCCAAACACCAACAGCTTTCAACTCACAAACATCACGGGTTGTGATTCTGTTGGATGAAGAGTCAGATGCTTTCTGGAATGAGATCGCCTACTCAGAACTTGAAAAAGTGACTCCAGCTGAAGCTTTTGAAGTAACAAAGGAACGCTTGGCAGGTTTTGCTCAAGCAAAAGGAACCATTCTTTTCTATGAAGATCAAGACGTTGTCAAAGGTCTTCAAGAGCAATTCCCGCTTTACGCTGAGAATTTCCCAATTTGGTCAGAGCAAGGCCACGGAATTGCCCTTTATGCGACATGGTTGGCTTTAGCTGAGCAAAATATTGGTCTCAACGTGCAACACTATAACCCCTTAGTAGATGCACAATTAGCTGAAAAATATGATATCCCAGTTAACTGGAAACTCCGTGCTCAAGCACCATTTGGAGAAATCAAGGCACCAGCTGCTGACAAAGAAATCCAAACAGAAAACCGCTTCAAGGTATTTGGAAACTAACCAATCTAAAAAATCCTATCTGGAACTAGATGGGATTTTTAGTTTGTTCTCAATCCTTTAAAAAGTGGACGGGAAAGACGATATAGGAGCATAGTGAAAAGATTCAGAAACACTCCTAAAAGATAAATAGAGTTTGAAAGGTTTCAGATGGTAGAAATCTGCTACCTTTTCTCTTAAATCGTCGGACTTTTCTCATTTTCCTATTTTTCCTTGTATTAGTTTAGAACTTTATTTATAATGATTATAAATAAAAGACAAGAGAGAATAATATAGATGGAAGAGCATAAAATTGATAAGAACTTTAGTGGTCGGCTGAATATCTTGCGAGCTGGGGTTTTAGGAGCAAATGATGGTATTATTTCCATCGCAGGAGTAGTAATCGGGGTGGCCAGTGCGACGGACAATGTTTGGATAATCTTTCTGTCTGGTTTGGCAGCTGTCTTTGCCGGGGCCTTTTCTATGGCAGGCGGAGAGTATGTGTCTGTTTCTACTCAAAAGGATACAGAGGAGGCTGCTGTTGCCAGAGAGCGTGAGCTTTTAGAGAAGAATCCAGATATTGCAAGGCAGTCTCTCTATGCTGCCTATGTCCAAAATGGTGAGTGTGAGACTTCTGCTCAGCTTATGACCAATCGGGCTTTTCTCCAAGATCCGCTGGAGGCCTTGGTGGCGGAAAAGTATGGCATCGAGATCGAGGAGTTCACCAATCCTTGGCATGCGGCCATCTCTAGCTTTTTAGCTTTTGCAATTGGTGCGCTTTTTCCTATGATTACCATTATCCTGCTTCCTGCCCATATCCGTATCTGGTCAACGGTTTTGATTGTGGCCTTGGCGCTTTTGGGAACGGGCTATACCAGTGCTAAGCTAGGCAAAGCACCGATCAAAAATGCTATGCTTCGAAACCTTGTGATCGGTCTTCTAACCATGGCGGTCACTTATCTGGTCGGACAGATTTTTGCGATTTAATCTGAGAGAAAAAAAGGGGTTCCCTCTTCAACAAATTATAGAAGAAAGAGTGGCTTTTTAGGAAGTTATAAGGAAGGTGTTGTTAGCGCCTTCTTTTTTTGTTATAGTGGAGCTAGCAAAGAGCTTTACTAGAAAAGAATGAGGCGGATAGATATATTTATGAAAAAAATGGACGAAATTGCGGACTTTGCTCCCTTACCTTCAGCAGCCCAGCTGGCTTATCATCAAGATGAATTGGCGGCTTTTATCCATTTTGGTATCAATACTTTTTATGAGCAGGAATGGGGAAATGGTCAGGAAGATCCTCGTCTTTTTAATCCGACGAAACTGGATACAGATCAGTGGATTAGGATTTTGAAAGAGTCTGGATTTAAAAGAGTAGTTGTTGTAGTCAAGCACCATGATGGTTTTGTCCTTTATCCGAGTCGCTACACAGACTATACGGTGGCAGCTAGTCCCTGGAGGGATGGGCAGGGTGATCTCTTAGCAGAAATTTCTCGCTCAGCTAGTATGTATGATATGGATCTGGGCCTTTACTTGTCTCCTTGGGATGCTCACAGTCCGCTCTATCACATTAAGACTCAAAAAGCCTATAATGAATATTATCAGAATCAACTGGAAGAAATTCTGAGTAATCCTCTTTATGGCAATAAAGGGAAATTTGTAGAAATCTGGATGGATGGGGCGCGCGGTGAGGGTGCACAAAAGCTTACCTATGATTTTGGATCTTGGTTTGAGACCATTCGTCATTACCAAAAAGACGCTCTGATCTTTTCGACAGAAGCGACTGAACTGCGTTGGATAGGAAATGAAAGAGGTCGGGCCGGAGATCCCTTGTGGCAGAAAATTCAGCCAGAGAAAGTAAGTGAGAATACTCCGTCGGCCTACCTTTGCCATGGGGATCCGCAAGGGACACAGTATTCCTTAGGAGAAGCTGATGTATCCTTACGCTCGGGCTGGTTTTATCATGCTAGTCAGCAGCCCAAATCTTTGCCTGATTTGCTGGATATCTACATGGATTCCGTTGGCCGAGGGACCCCCCTCTTACTCAATGTCCCGCCAACTAAGGAAGGGCTATTAGCTGAAGAAGATGTCCAGCGCTTGCAGGAATTTCACCAGGTCATTTCAGATTTATATACGGATAATCTAGCCTACCAGGCCAAGGTGAGCTGTAGCAATGAAAAAGAAGGCTTTCCATCTAGTCATCTGACAGATGGAGTGGAAGATACTTTCTGGGCGCCAGCTTCAGATGAGTCAGCCTATGTCTTAGAAATCGACTTGGGCCAGACTCGTAGTTTTAATCTCGTTGAAATTCAAGAACCTATTTCTAAAGGCCAACGGATCGCAGGCTTTACCTTAGAAGTGAAGCAAGAGACAGGATGGACGGACTTTGCTCGTGGACAGACTATTGGCTACAAGCGATTACTCTTAGGGGAAATGGTTGAGGCTCGCTATTTAAGATTGACCATGACAGATTTTCAAGCTCTTCCTCTCTTAAACAAGTTTGCAGTCTACAAGACACCAGCTGTGCTGGAAAAGAAAAATACGGTTGCTGGTTTAGAATTTTCAAAAACAAACTCCACTCTTGTCGGAGGGCAAAATCCTTCAATCAGTCTCAGACGTTTGGACAAAGTGGAGGATAGAGAGAAAATCCAGATAGTCACAGAGCCCGGTACTGGAACGCATGGGACGGCTTATCTAGATCAGTTTTGGGAAATCACATTTGACTCTGGAGAGCAGACAAAAGAAATCACCCTATCGACTTTAGCTTTTACAGGTCAAGAAGACTTAGATTTTTATCTCTGTGCTAACCGAGAGGATGGTCGACAAAATCGGGTCAAAATCGTGGTCAAGCCAAGCTCATAATAAAAACGCGGAACTCTTGTTCTGCGTTTTTTGTTTATTATTCTTTAAAAGCATTTGGTAGCCAAGACAAGTGGAAGTCTAGGCGCTTGGCAACTAGCAGTTCTTCATGGGGAATGTGTTGCAATGCTTGCCCATCTAACTCTGTCTTAGTCACAAATTGGAAGTGAGGGTAGTTGTCATGAGCATAAATGTCTAGCCATGTTTGACTTTGTGGTAGATACAAACGTAGATGATTGAAGAGAGGAATACCTAGGTCGTAAAATGGTTTTCCGGGACAGGTCGGATAAAGACCGATGGCGCTCCAGATGTACCAAGAAGAGAGGCTGCCATTGTCTTCGTCGCCAGGGAAAGCTTGCCAGCCAGGTCGGAAGCCTTGCTCTCTCAGGCTTTTAATAAGTAGACTTGTATACTCCGGTTTGTCGCTGTAGCGGAAGAGATAGGGGATGTGAAAGCTAGGCTGATTCGAAATGGCTAGTTGACCAAAGTGTGCTGTCGCCATTTCACTCATTTCGTGAATTTCATAGCCATAGCCTGTTACGTCAAAGAAAGGCTGGTCCTGACAGAGCTTGGTTAGATAATCAGTGAAAGCTGTTTGCCCTCCCATTAGATTTTTCAATCCTTCAATATCATGGAAGACACTGAGTGTATTTTGAATAGCTGAGCATTCTGCATAATCTCGACCCCAAGTGTATGGAGAAAAGTCTGGCCGGAATTGTCCGTTTCCTTCTTTGGCTCTCATATAGCCCGTTTCTGGATCGAATAGATGCTGGTAATTAAGAGACTGCTGTGAGTATTGCTCAGCTACCGGTTCTTGTTGGAGTTTAATGGCAAGACTGGCAATACAAAAATCACTATAGCTATAGTCTAGGGAATGACTGACACTTTCATGGTAGTCAAATGGCAGGTATCCTAGAGTTTGATAGTCCCAAGCCCCTTGCCTACCGTAACGTTTGGAAGGGTCTTCCTTCTCTGCTGTCTCTAACATGGCTTGGAAAAGATCTTTTTCCAAATCAGGTATGAGATTTTTAGCGGCAGCATCTGCAATGACGCCGTCTATCAAGGTACCTGGCATCATGCCCCGTTCGTCAGGAGCAAGCCACTTTGGTAAAAATCCTGTTTCTTTGTAGAAATTCAGAAAGCCTTCTAGAAAGTCATGATAAGTATCTGGTGCCATAAGGGCCAATAGAGGAAAGCTAGTACGAAACCCATCCCAAAAACCGATATTGGTAAAGAATTTCCCTGGCTGAACAGTCTGGTGGGTAAAATCCCAATGGATTTCTTGACCTTCTGCATCAAGCTCATAAAAGGTTTGAGGAAAGAGAAAGAGCCGGTAGAGAGCCTGGTCAAACATCCGACGGTCTATTTTGCCTTGGTCCACAATATCAAAACGATGGAGAAAGGCTTCCCAGTCTTGTTTGGTTTCTTCTTTGAGTTCGTCAAAGGAAGACTGGGGTAGATTGATCAGGGCTTGTTCTTCTGATATAAAAGATGTGGCTAAGGAAAATTGCAGTTGGCCTTGCTCGAAATCTAGGACAAGGTCTTGGTCTAAGAAACTCTGTTTTTTGATAGGCTGGTCAAAGCGAAGGCAGACATGCATGACTAAGGACTGCTTGGCTGGCTTGGTTTCTTCCTTGAGGCTACCTAAGAGAGTGTTGGCATCTACTTGCCGAAAAGTCGTATTTGCTTCACTATGGAGGATGAGACTGATAGGTTGCTCTCTCTGGTTGGTCAGGCGGAAACGAGCTCCGTAGCGACTAGGTGTCAGCTCAGTACTGATCTGGTAGCGGTTGGAGTTGATTTTTAGATAATGAGGTTGGAAGATACTCTCGTCTGGTCGATAAGAAGACTGGCGGTTATAAATATCTGAATGCTGTATCTTTTCTGAGACAGGAGTTATGAGAAGCCACGAGTAGTCACCAATCCAAGGGCTGGGTTGGTGGGTCAGACGGATGCCTTGGAAAATAGGTGAGTCTGGATTAAAAAACCAAGATCCGTCTGTATGGCTACTTTGAGGTACGAAGTAGTTCATACCAAATGGTGCCCCTGTATAGGGTAGGGTATTGCCATGTGAAATGCTATGGGAATTGTCTGTTCCATAACGGGTATCAATTGTTTCTAGTATTGGTTTCATATAAAATCTCCTTGCAACGAAGCCTATTTTTCTAGATTATATCATGAAAAACGATCCTATGGATAAGGCAAAAATATAATATCGAAAGGCCTTTAGTTTGTGTATATATTTTAAAAACGGTTTGGCCTATACTAGAGGATGTAAAGGACTATGAAAAAGGAGAGAATAATGGTTTATTCAAAAGAGATCGTTGGGAAATGGCTGGAGTCGGTTGCCCAGTTAGCCCACGAACATCCAGCTTGGGTATCCGTTTTTGAGCGTTGTTATACAGACACTTTAGATAATACAGTAGAAATATTAGAAGATGGCTCAACCTTTGTTTTGACGGGAGATATTCCAGCTATGTGGCTACGAGATTCGACAGCTCAGCTCAAGCCCTATCTCTTTGTTGCTAAGGAAGATCCGAAAACTCGTAAAACGATTGCTGGTCTGGTCAAACGTCAGATGACACTGATTTTAAAAGATCCCTATGCCAACGCTTTTAATATCGCGGATAACTGGAAGGGACATCATGAGACAGACCATACAGACTTGTCTGGTTGGATTTGGGAGCGCAAGTATGAAGTGGATTCCCTCTGCTATCCTCTGCAACTAGCCTACCTCTTGTGGAAAGAGACAGGCGAGACGAGCCATCTCGATGCTACTTTTGTGGCTGGTGTCAGAGAAATTCTTCGGGTTTGGACGGTAGAACAAGATCACCGGCGCTCTTCTTATCGTTTTGTTCGTGATACGGACCGTAAGGAAGACACACTAGTTAATAATGGGCAAGGGCCTGACTTTGCAGTGACAGGGATGACTTGGTCAGCCTTTCGTCCAAGTGATGACGCTTGTATTTACAGCTATTTAGTGCCTTCGAATATGTTTGCAACAGTTGTCTTAGGTTATGTGGCAGAAATCTTTGAAAAATTGAATCTGGATGGCGCTGAGGAGATTATTCCGCATGCACAGCGTTTGCAAAGAGAAATCAAAGAAGGAATTGAGAATTACGCCTATACCAAAAATGCCAAAGGTGAGAAGATTTACGCTTTTGAAGTAGATGGTTTGGGGAATGCCAGCATTATGGATGATCCAAATGTACCGAGTCTTTTGGCAGCGCCTTATTTAGGCTTTTGCTCGATAGATGACGAAGTCTACCAAAATACACGTCGCACCATTCTTAGCCCTGAAAATCCTTACTACTATGAAGGAGAGCGAGCTGCAGGAATAGGAAGTTCACACACCTTTTATCGTTATATTTGGCCGATTGCCTTGGCAATTCAAGGTTTGACCACGCACGATAAGGAAGAAAAACACCAGATCTTAGACCTCTTGGTAGATTGTGACGGAGGGACAGGTGTCATGCATGAGAGCTTCCATGTGGACGATCCGACAAAGTATTCTCGTGAATGGTTCAGCTGGGCAAATATGATGTTCTGCGAATTAGTATTAGACTATTACGATTTAAGAATTGACGTATAAAATTTTAAAAATAGAGGTATAAAATGGAAAATATTACCGTACATATTATTTCTCACAGCCACTGGGATCGAGAATGGTATCTCCCTTTTGAATCCCATCGGATGCAGCTGGTAGAGCTTTTTGATAACCTTTTTGATCTTTTTGAAAATGATCCAGATTTCAAGAGTTTCCACCTAGATGGGCAAACCATTGTCCTGGATGATTATTTGGAAATCCGCCCTGAAAATCGAGACAAGCTACAGCACTACATTGACGAAGGCAAACTGAAAATCGGACCTTTCTATATCTTGCAGGATGACTATCTGATTTCCAGCGAAGCCAATGTCCGCAATACCTTGATTGGTCAGCAAGAGTGCAAGAAGTGGGGCAAGTCCACTCAGATTGGTTATTTCCCAGATACTTTTGGAAATATGGGGCAGGCACCTCAGCTTTTACAACAATCAGGAATTCATGTAGCAGCTTTCGGTCGAGGAGTGAAGCCAATCGGATTTGATAACCAAGTCTTAGAGGATGAGCAATTCACTTCTCAGTATTCTGAAATGTACTGGCAAGGTGCCGATGGTAGTAAGGTTCTAGGTATCCTTTTTGCCAACTGGTATAGCAATGGGAATGAAATCCCAGTCGACCCTGAGGAAGCGAAGATTTTTTGGGAGCAAAAATTAGCAGATGTGAAGAGCTACGCCTCTACAAACCAATGGCTGATGATGAACGGCTGTGATCACCAGCCAGTTCAGCGCAACCTCAGCCAAGCTATCCGAGTAGCCAATGAGCTTTATCCAGATATCAACTTTGTACATAGTTCTTTTGATGACTATGTGCAAGCGGTGGAAGCAGCTCTTCCTGAGGAATTGTCTACAGTTCAAGGCGAATTGACCAGTCAAGAAACAGACGGTTGGTACACTCTGGCTAATACTTCCTCAGCTCGTATCTATCTAAAACAAGCTTTCCAAGAAAATAGTAACTTGCTAGAGCAGGTAGTTGAGTCTCTGACTGTTATCACAGGAGGTCACAATCACAAAGACCAGCTGACTTATGCTTGGAAAACCCTTTTGCAAAACGCACCCCACGACAGCATCTGTGGCTGTAGTGTAGACGAAGTTCACCGTGAAATGGAGACCCGCTTTGCCAAAGTCAATCAAGTGGTAGAATTTGTCAAAGGCGACCTGCTGGAAGTATGGAAACAAAAATTAGATAGCCGTCAAGCAGAGAGTGACCTGCTCTTCACTGTTGTCAATACGGGACTCCATGATAAGGTCGACACAGTTTCTGTGGATGTGACATTTGCGACTTGTGATTTCAAGGAGGCGCATCCGACCGAAGCCTACCGGAGAATGGCAGATCTGACGATTCCAGACCTGATTGTCAAGGATTTGGATGGTCGTCCTGTTGAAGCCAAAATCGAAGATTTGGGAGCTAATTTCCAATATGACCTTCCAAAGGATCGCTTCCGTCAAGCTTATATTGCTCGTCAGTTGCGCGTAACTTTGCCGCTTCATCTAGCACCTCTATCTTGGAAAACCTTCCAGTTACTCCCTGGTACAAAAGAAGAACATGAAGGACTCTACCGCAATGGCGTGATTGATACTCCGTTTGTGACTGTTAGCTTTGATGAAGACTTGACCGTTTACGATAAGTCAACTCATGAAGCCTATGAAGATTTCCTCCGCTTTGAAGATCGTGGCGATATTGGAAATGAGTATATCTACTTCCAGCCAAAAGATACAGAGCCAATCTATGCAAAACTAGCTGGCGTTAAGGTTTTGGAAAATAATGCCCGCTATACTAAAGTAGAGTTGAGCCATGAATTGACCTTGCCAGTAAGCGCTGATGATACGCTTGAGCAAGAGCAAAAAGGCATTGTTGAATTTATGAATCGCTCAGCAGGTCGTTCGTCAGAAGTGACAACTATGATCTTGTCAACAGAGTTGACGGTCTTTGCGGACAGCCCGCAACTGCGCTTTAAAACTCGCTTTACTAATACCGCTAAGGATCACCGCATCCGTGTTCTCTTCAGAACTCATAATAGTAGTAAGACAAACGATTCAGACAGCATTTATGAAGTGGTTTGTCGTAATAATCAACCAGCTTCTTCATGGGAAAATCCAGAAAATCCACAGCACCAACAAGCCTTCGTTACCCTCTATGATGACCAAAAAGCTGTCACAGTAGCTAATAAAGGTCTAAATGAATACGAGATTTTAGGTGATGATACGATTGCCGTAACTATTCTACGTGCAACAGGTGAGCTAGGCGACTGGGGCTACTTCCCAACACCAGAAGCCCAGTGCTTGCGTGACTTCCAAGTCGAATACACAGTAGAATGTCATCAACCACAAGAACGCTTTAGCGCTTATCGTCGAGCTAAAGCCTTCCAAACGCCGTTGACAGCTCTGCAAATTTCTAAACAAGAAGGAAGTGTTGTAGCAACTGGACAAGCCCTGGATCACCCAGCTCTCAACATGCCTGAAATCTGTCCAACGGCTTTGAAAGTGGCTGAAAACGAGTCAGGAATTGTACTTCGTTACTATAATATGACCCAAGAAGAGCAAGAAGTGACGACTGATTCCCAAACGCTAGTTAACCTTTTAGAAGAAGTAGTGCCTGAAAAGTCCGGAGTCCTAGGACCACAGGAAATTCGTACAGAACTATTGAAATAAGATTAAACTGAGACTGGGCCATCTTGTCCCAGCCTTAGAATTAATAAAAGAAGTAAAGGAGAAAAACATGGTCATTGCAACAGTCGATATAGGCGGCACAGGTATCAAGTTTGCGGCTATGTCTAAAGAAGGGGGAATACTGGAAAAGCAAGAGCTTGCAACGCCTGACAATTTAGGTGACTTGCTGGCTTGGTTGGATTCTTGCCTTTCTAAGAGAGCTTACCAGGGCATTGCCATGAGTGTGCCTGGGGCAGTTGATCGAGCAACAGGTATTATTGGTGGGATTAGCGCAGTGCCTTATATTCATGGCTTTTCATGGTATGATAAGCTAGCCTCTTATGATCTACCGATTCATTTAGAAAATGATGCCAACTGCGTTGGTTTAAGCGAGCTGCTAGCTCACCCAGAGCTAGAAAATGCAGCCTGCGTGGTCGTTGGCACTGGTATTGGTGGCGCCATGATTCTCAATGGCAGATTGCACCGTGGCAAACACCATCTGGGTGGAGAATTTGGTTATATGCTCTTGTCTGAACCAGCTGAGACATTAGGGAATTGGTCACTTCTTGCTTCAACAGGTAGTCTTGTTCGCTCTGTTCAAGCTAGTACCGGCTCGCAAGACTGGAACGGTAAGAAGATCTATGAAGCGGCGGCTGCAGGAGATGAAACTTGCCAAGCAGCAATTGAGCAGATGAACCGAAACCTTGCCAAGGGGCTGCTCAATATCCAATATTTATTTGATCCGGATGTGATTAGTTTGGGTGGCTCTATCAGCCAAAATCCTGACTTTATTCAAGGTGTCCGCTCAGCGATTGCTTATTATGTTGATCGTTATGAAGAGTATTCGGTGGCGCCAGAAATTTTAGCATGTACCTACAAGGGGGAGGCTAATCTTTATGGTGCTTTAGTAAACTGGTTACAGGAGGAAGGCCAATGGCCACATTCTTAGGATTATCTAGTAAACAAGAAAAAGCTCTTGCTCGCTTAGAAGACTATTTGAACTTGGGCGAGATTGAAGTCAGTCTTGTCACTGATTCAGCTACATCGATCAAGGTTGAAGGACGTCAGGGGCATTATCAAATCAGTTATAAGCAACCCCATCAGCTCTATCGAGCTTTGGCGCTTTTATCTGCTGCGCTTAGATCAGGTCAAGACGAAGTGCAGATTGAGGAAGAAGCAGCCTATGAGGATTTGGCCTATATGGCTGACTGTTCCCGCAATGCCGTCTTAAACCTAAACGCAGCTAAGAAGATGATTGAGGTCTTGGCATTGATGGGGTATTCTACCTTTGAGCTCTATATGGAAGACACCTATGAGATAGAAAATCAGCCTTATTTTGGCTATTTTAGAGGACGCTACACAGTTGCAGAATTGCAAGAGATTGAAGACTATGCAGCAGATTTTGATATGAACTTTGTTCCTTGTATTCAAACCTTGGCTCACTTGTCAGCTTTTGTCAAATGGGGTGTCAAGGAAGTGCAAGAACTGCGAGATGTTGAGGATATCCTGCTGATTGGTGAAGAAAAAGTTTATGACCTAATCGAAGGTATGTTCCAGACCATGGCCCATCTGCGTACACGCAAGATTAATATCGGCATGGACGAAGCCCACTTGGTCGGTCTCGGACGTTATTTGATTCAACATGGTTTCCAAAACCGCAGTCTTCTCATGTGTCAACACCTTGAGCGAGTCTTGGATATTGCAGATAAGTATGGTTTCCACTGTCAGATGTGGAGCGATATGTTCTTCAAACTCATGTCTGCAGATGGTCAGTACGACCGTGATGTAGAAATCCCAGAAGAAACCCGAGTTTATCTGGATCGTCTAAAAGAGCGAGTGACCTTGGTTTATTGGGATTATTATCAGGATAGCGAGGAAAAATACAATCGCAACTTCCAAAATCATCATAAGATCAGCCAAGACATTGCCTTTGCTGGTGGCGCTTGGAAGTGGATTGGCTTTACACCACACAATCATTTCAGCCGCTTGGTAGCTATCGAAGCCAATAAGGCCTGCAGGAAAAATCAGGTCAAGGAAGTGATTGTGACAGGCTGGGGAGATAATGGTGGAGAAACTTCTCAATTCTCAATCCTACCTGCTCTGCAGATTTGGGCGGAACTAGCTTATCGAAATGACTTGAAGAAAGTTTCAGAACACTTTTTAGTGAGTACAGGGCTTGACTTTGATGATTTTATGAAAATAGATTTGGCCAATCTTTTGCCAGATTTGCCAAACAATCTTAGTGGTATCAATCCAAATCGCTATGTCTTTTATCAAGATATCCTCTGTCCTTTGCTGGAACGCCATATTCGACCAGAAGAAGACAAACAGCATTTTGAAGCATCTGCTCAACAGTTAAAAGAAGTCAGGCAAAGAGCGGGCGAATATGCCTACATTTTTGAGACCCAAGCTCAGTTAAATGCACTCTTAGCTTTGAAGATTTCCATAACATCTGGCATTCAGAAAGCCTATCGTGAAGGGGATAAGGAAGGTTTGGCAGCCTTAGCTGAAAAAGATTTGCCTCAGCTTTACCAAATGGTTGAAGACTTTTCAGAGCAATTCAGTCGTCAATGGCGGCAAGAAAACAAGATTTTTGGTTTGGACACAATTGACATCCGCTGTGGAGGTTTACTCAAGCGGATCAAACGAGCACAAGAACGTCTGCAGCAATATACTTGCGGTAACATCGAGAAGGTTGAAGAATTAGAACAAGAAATCTTGCCTTTTAATGATTTCTATAAGGACCAAGATTTGACAGCGACAACTGCCAACCAATGGCACTTGATTGCAACGGCTTCAACAATTTATACGACTTAGCAAAAAGCCGACCTTTTGGGGGTCGGCTTTTTCATCTCATTTTTATCTATCAATTGGATAAATAATTTGTATAGTTTTTTCTATAATTTGGAGTTTAAAATTATTTTTAAAAAAGCATATAATAGAAATGTGAAAACGGTATCAACTAAATAGAAAGGGAGATTTGCATGAATAAGTTGATAAAAACATTAAAAGAAAATTTTGTTTTCTTGCTCATGGTTCTGCCAGGAGTTATTTGGTTGATTTTATTTTTCTACATTCCAGTTTTCGGAAACGTAGTTGCCTTTCAGGATTTCCACATTCACCCCGATGGTTTCATTGCCAGTATCTTAAATAGTAAATGGGTGGGATGGGATAACTTCAAATTCCTATTTAGCTCGAGGGACGCATTTATCATTACCCGTAATACCTTGCTCTACAACTTTGGATTTATCATTCTAGGTTTGATTGCTGCAGTGGCGATTGCGATTATCTTTAGTGAAATGCGATCTAAGAAGTTAGTGAAAGTTTACCAAACTTCGATGCTCTTCCCTTATTTCTTATCTTGGGTTATTATCAGTTACTTTGTAGATGCTTTCTTAAACATTGATAAAGGGCTGATTAATCACTTGCTTCAAGGTTTTGGAAAGGAAGCGATTAACTTCTATACAACTTTAGGAGTTTGGCCGGCCCTTTTGCTCTTCTTGGGTATTTGGAAGGGGCTTGGATATAGTAGTGTTATCTACTATGCAACCATTATGGGGATTGACCCGACCTACTATGAAGCAGCAACAGTGGATGGTGCGACTAAGTGGCAACGCATTCGCAACATTACCTTGCCTCAGCTAACACCTCTGATTACGGTCTTGACCATTTTAGCAGTTGGAAATATCTTCCGCGCGGATTTCGGTCTCTTCTATACAGTGACCCGTAACGGAGGAGGAGGATCACTTTATAGTGTTACTAACGTTTTGGACGTATATGTCTACAACGGACTTTCAGGAACTGGGGACATCACAATGGCCGCAGCCGCAGGATTGTACCAATCCGTTGTTGGTTTAATACTCGTTTTAGTATCTAACTTGATTGTTCGTCGCATAGATAAAGATTCTGCGCTATTCTAGAAAGGAGGAACCAATGAAAAAATCGGAAAAAATCAAAAAAGAAAAAATCGATAACGTTGGTATCCATGCCTTCAGTAAGCCAGCTAACTTATTTTTCAGTATTTTAATCGGGATTATTGCCCTATCTTGTATCCTACCATTTATCTTCGTTATTATGATTTCTATTACAAATGAGTCTGTAATAGCGACAAATGGTTTCAGCTTCTGGCCTTCTAAATTTGGCTTTGACGGTTATCTTTTCCTGGTACAATTTAAGGACAAAATTTTAAACTCCCTTTTCATTACTCTGTTCGTGACAGCAGTTGGTACCAGCGTCAATGTCTTCATGACAACGACATACGCATATGCAATTTCTAGAAGAACATTTAAATACAAACGCTTCTTTACAGTATTTGCTTTGATTACCATGCTCTTTAATGCAGGTATGATTCCAGGTTACATCGTGGTAACTCAGTTGCTACGAATCGGAGATACCATTGCAGCCTTGATTATACCAATGTTGCTCTCTCCATTTAACATCATCTTGATGCGTACCTTCTTTAAACGGACGATCCCAGAAGCAATTCTTGAATCAGCTAAGATTGATGGTGCAAGTGAAACACGGATTTTCTTCCAAATTTGTTTACCACTTGCTCTACCAGGTATTGCCACGATCAGTCTCTTCACAGCTCTAGCTTATTGGAACGACTGGTTCAATGCCTTGCTTTATATCAAAAATCCAGATTTCTATCCTTTGCAATACTTGCTGATGCAAATCCAATCAAATATGGACTATATCGCAAAATCAGCAGGTCTGTCATCACAAGTTGTTGGGGCGGCTAGTGGTCTGCCTAAAGAAACTGGTCGTATGGCCATGGTGGTTGTGGCAACCTTGCCAATTGCAATGCTCTACCCATTCTTCCAACGTTATTTCGTAAAAGGTTTAACGATTGGTGGGGTCAAGGAATAAAAATCCTAAACTTGCCTGTCAAGTTTGGACTTCCTTGAAGTCAGCTTCGTAACTGAGCTTATCAGTTCATTAAATTGTTTATCAAAAAATAAAAATAAAGGAGTTTTTCTTATGAAAAAGTGGCAAAAAGTCGCACTCTTCTCAGCTAGCGCTCTCTTGATTACAGCTTTGGCTGCCTGCGGTAGCAGTAAATCTTCTAGTTCAGAAAATGGTCCAACAACCATTAAGATGTACCAAATCGGTGATAAACCAGACAACTTGGACAAATTGTTGGAAAATGCTAACAAGATTTTGGAAAAGAAAGTTAATGCTAAATTAGAAATGCAATACCTTGGTTGGGGTGACTACAGCAAGAAAATGTCTGTAATTACTTCATCTGGTGAAAACTATGATATCGCTTTTGCTGATAACTATGTTGTAACTGCTCAAAAAGGTGCATATGCTGACTTGACAGACCTTTATAAGAAAGAAGGAAAAGAACTTTACAAAGCTCTCGACCCTGCTTACATCAAAGGTAACACTGTAAATGGTAAGATCTATGCTGTTCCAGTAGCGGCTAACGTTGCATCATCACAAAACTTTGCCTTCAATGGTCCACTTTTGGAAAAATATGGAATTGACATTTCAAATGTGAATTCATATGAAACACTCGAACCTGTTTTGAAAGCAATCAAAGAAAAAGATCCAAACGTTGTACCATTTGCAATTGGCAAAAACTTCATTCCATCAGAAAACTTTGACTACCCAGTAGCAAACGGTCTTCCATTTGTTATCGATCTAGAAGGTGACACTACTAAGATCGTCAACCGTTATGAAGTTCCTCGCTTCGTAGAACACTTGAAGACTCTTCACAAATTCTACAATGCTGGATACATTCCTAAAGACGTAGCAACAAGTGATACCTCTTACGAACACAACAGCGATACATGGCTTGTTCGTGAAGAAACAGTAGGTCCTGCTGACTATGGTAACAGCTTGCTTTCACGTGTAGCAAACCGTAAGATCGAAATCAAACCAATTACTAAATTCATCAAGAAAAACCAAACAACTCAAGTTGCTAACTTTGTCATCTCAAACAACTCTAAGAACAAAGAAAAAGCAATGGAAGTGTTGAACGAATTGAACACTAACCCAGAACTTCTTAATGGACTTGTTTATGGACCAGAGGGAGAAAACTGGGAAAAAGTTAAAGGTTCAGAAAACCGTGTAAAAGTCTTGGATGGCTATAACGGAAACACTCACATGTCTGGATGGAACACTGGTAACAACTGGATCCTTTACATCAACGAAAATGTAACTGACCAACAAATCGAAGATTCTAAGAAAGAATTGGCTGAAGCAAAAGAATCACCAGCTCTTGGATTTATCTTCAACACAGAACCAGTTAAATCTGATATCACAGCTGTTACAAACACAATGCAACAATTTGATACAGCTATTAACACTGGTACAGTAGACCCAGAAAAAGCTATTCCAGAATTGATGGAAAAACTTAAATCTGAAGGTGCTTACGACAGAGTACTGAAAGAAATGCAAAAACAATACGATGAATTTTTGGCTGCTAAAAAATAAGCCGAGGTAAACATTGAGGTTGGGACGTAGAACCCGACCTCCTTGTTTTTTTCTTGTTCGATTGTTCAATTTTGAAAAGAGCAAGGAACTAAAATATGGTATAATTTGTTTATATGAACTTTAGATTGAAGATGAAATAGAAGAGGTAGGATATGGGAAAATTTATTGAATTTATTTTTCAAAAAATTTATATGGCTATGCTGGCATCAGGGATTTTTTTAGTCCTGACTCTCTGTGGTGGTGTCTTGTTTGGCCTAGCACCTGCTAGCACGGTTTTAATGACCCTTTTTGCTCAATACCGATATGATTATAAAACTTATAAGTGGCAAGAAGCTTGGTCTTTATTTAAAGAGAACTTTCTTCGTTCTAACCAGGTTTTTTATACCCTACTTTCAATTGAGGCAATTTTCTTGTATGGCCTCTATCTTCTTGTCCAGCTTCCTCAGTCTATTTTAACGGTGATTATCAGTATTTTAAACCTGCTTTTAGCTCTTCTGTTGCCATTAGCTTACGCGGTTTATTTGAAATTGCAAGTCTATTTCGAGTTGTCTTATATTAATTCGATCAAGCTTTCTTTTATTGGCATGTTTTTGAATGTAGGTGCAATGTTTAAGATTGCATTTGGAACGGCCATGATTATGGCAATCTTTTATTACATGCCAGCCTTGGTTTTCTTTGTCTTTCTGGGCGCTTGGCATTTCTTTATCAGTGATTTATTAGAACCAGTCTATCAGTTGATTGCTTCTAGATTAGTGGACAAACCATGAAAAAATTTTGGCTAAATTCCTTGCTAAGAGTCTATGCAATGACCATGTTTGTCATTGTTGGCTTTGTAGCTTTGTTAATCTCTTATGCCAGCTGGCAGTCCAAGGTTCAAGAAGTAACAGAAACTTCTCAGCGTATTTCAACAAGATTGGTTGACGAAGTTGAATCCTACTATCAGCGTGGTGTTCAAATCACTAAAAACCTTGTAGGTAACCAGGCCAAGTTAGAAGGTGTCTATAATTATTTCACCATGTCGCCCTCCGAATACATTTATTGGCGTTTAAATAATGGCCTTCTTGGGATTGTTGAAGTTTCGCTACACGAGAATATTGCCGATATTTATCTGCAGAATGATTTTGTGGCAGGTTTTGATATTGCATTGCAGGATTATAAGACAGTCTTTGTTTCAACTCGTCAAAAACAAGGAGGAATGCAAGTTGAAGCTAGTAAATATAAACCAGCTAAGAATGCTTTTCCCATTCCTATTTATGACAGTGTCACCAGCAACCATATCGGGGTCGTTTATCTAACGATTGATTCCCAAGTTTTTGAACAAACGATTGACAACATCCGAAACACAACCCCTGTACTGGTTAAAATTATCTCACCCTTTCAAAAAAATATGCTGACATTTGGGGAAGGGAAAAGTAAGAATTGGCTGGTCAAGGAGACACCTCATGGCTATGGTGTTCAAGTGGCTGTCCCAGAACATTATGTTTTAGAGAGAAGTTTAGTAAATGCCATTGCTATAGTGGCTATTAGTGCAATTCTAACAGGCAGTCTTTATCTGATTCTGCAACGAGTATTCCGCAACTATCAGCGCCAGGTTATTGATTTGGTGGATACGATCCAAGCAATAGGACAGGGAGACAGTCACTTACGGATTGAGACTGCAACCAAGGAGCAGGAATTGCTCTTAATTGCTGATAACACCAACACCATGTTGGATAATCTTGACCGCAATATTCATGACATCTACCAGCTACAGCTGAGTCAAAAAGATGCCAATATGCGGGCTCTGCAGGCCCAAATTAATCCGCATTTTATGTATAACACTCTGGAGTTTATCCGTATGTATGCGGTTATGAAGAGCCAGGAAGAACTTGCGGATATTATTTATGAATTTAGCAGCTTGCTGAGAAACAATATTTCTGATGAGACGCAGGTAACCTTGGAAAGCGAATTGGAGTTCTGTCGTAAATACAGTTATCTCTGTATGGTGCGCCATCCAAATTCGGTTGCTTATGGCTTTACCATTGCTGAGGAGCTTAAAGGCATGATTATTCCTAAGTTTACCATTCAGCCTTTGGTGGAGAACTATTTTGCCCACGGCATAGACTATCGCCGAAAGGACAATGTAATCAGTGTCAAAGTCTTGAAAAAATCTGATGCAGTTCAAATCATTGTTCAAGACAATGGCTGTGGAATAAAGGCTGATAAGCTTGCAGAAATCCAGCAAATTTTAGCCAAGCGTCAATTGGAAAATTCGGAAAATAAGGAGAAAAGGACCTCGATTGGGATTATCAATATCCACGAACGTTTCTTGCTTTTCTTTGGGGACCGCTATAGCATTGCTGTAGAGTCGGGAGAAAATAAGGGTGTTCGCTATATTATAGAAATCAAGGATGAATAAGAAAACACCATGCATAAAGTATTACTAGTTGATGATGAATACATGATTACCGAAGGTCTGAAAGTTCTCATCCCTTTTGAAAAATGGAATATGGAGGTTGTGGCAACAGCCAATGATGCTGAAGAAGCGCTGGACTATGTTAAAAGCCACCCTGTTGATTTGGTCATCACCGATGTCAATATGCCAGGTATGAATGGTCTAGAAATGATTGCCCAGATGAAAGAAAGCCTACCTAAACTCGCCTTTATCATCTTGTCAGGCTATCAGGAGTTTGAATATGTCAAAAAGGCCCTAAATTTGCAGGTGGCTGATTATTTGGTCAAACCTGTCAATAAGGTTGAGCTTGCAGCTATTTTAGAGAAACTTTCCCAGCAATTTGACCAATCTTCTCACCATCAAATGGAAGCAATTTTCCAAGATGGTCTATCAGAGGGAGATTTGACTAGACTGTTAGAAAAGGAAGGAACAATTTGGCTAGGAGCTAGCCGAGTACCTCAAGGTATCGCTTCTACTTCGTATTCCGTATCTGGTCAGAACCTATATCTTTTCCTATCACGTACGAAAGAAGAGAGCCTCTACCAGATAGAGATGGAGCCTCCTTACAAAGATAATTTGCAACAATTCAAATCCAATCTCGAGAAAGTTGTCTTTTATGGAATGGTTGGCTTGCAACAGGCGGATCCCCTTTTTCAATACTATGAACCCATGTATCGCGTGATTATCCAGGGGAATATCAATCAGATTTTGGATGAGTTAGACTTGCTAAAAGGTGTTGTCTTGAGCCACACACCAAGAATATCGATTACCAAACAGCTCTTTATCCAGTTTATGATGGATGTTTATCATTTGTTCGAGCATTTGAAACCAGATGATATGACCAGCATTATCAAGGAAATTGAAGGCATGACGTCCTTTGAGGACCTGCTAGACTATATCAAGCAAAAGCTAACTCATTTATTTGCTCAGTATCGTATGAATGAAAATGTTGCCAGTGTTCTAGAAGTCATTGGTCGCGATTATCAAAAGGATCTGTCTTTAAAGGATATCAGTAAAGACCTCTTTATCAATCCGGTCTACCTAGGACAGTTGATTAAGCGTGAGACCAATTCGACCTTTGCTGAGCTTCTGAATAAGCAGAGGATTAAGGCAGCCCAACAGTTGCTTTTGTCAACCAATGACAGTATTGAAGATGTCTGTTATGCAGTGGGCTACAGCAATGTTGGATATTTTTACAAAGTATTTAGAAAACTCTGTGGCAAGTCGCCAAAGGCCTACCGCCAGCAAGTAGACTAATGAATCAGATAAAGCTAGGGATCTATTTAGAATTTTTCTCTTTAAAAAGCAGAAAAATTGGAATAAATAGGTCCTGTTTTTATACCATCAGAAAGAGTATAATGAAGATGACTTTATAAAGCGAGGTAACCATATGCTTACATTTCCAAAAGACTTTGTTTGGGGTTCTTCCACATCTGGTCCGCAAACTGAAGGACGCGTGACTGGTGACGGCAAGGGGGACAATCTCTGGGATTACTGGTACCAAGTGGAGCCCAATCGCTACTACAATGAAATCGGTCCAGAACAAACATCTACTTTTTATCAACATTGGGAGCAAGATATTGATCTTCTAGTCGAGACAGGTCATACAGCCTTCCGAACTTCTATCCAGTGGTCACGGATTTTCCCACAAGGCCGAGGCGAAGTTAATCCTCAAGGAGTGGCTTTCTACAGACAGGTCTTTGAAGCCATTAAGGCTAAGGGAATCCGTCTTTTAGTCAATCTCTACCACTTTGACCTGCCTTTTGCCCTTCAAGAAGATGGCGATGGTTGGGAAAATAAGGCAACCATCAAGGCCTATGAGGACTATGCTCGCTTCTGTTTTGAGACTTACGGAGACTTGGTGGACCAATGGATTACCTTCAATGAGCCCATCGTTCCGGTGGAGTTTGGCTATTTCTATGATGCCCATTATCCTCACAAGGTAGATGCAAAAGCAGCGGTTAAGGTTGCTTACCATACACAACTAGCTAGTAGTCTTGCAGTCAAGGCTTGTCATGAGGTGTTGCCTGATTCCAAGATTGGGATTGTCCTAAACTTGACGCCGGCTTATCCCCGAAGCCAACATACTGCGGATGTCAAGGCTGCGCGTATTGCGGACCTCTTCCAAGCCCAATCTTTCTTAGATCCATCTGTTTTAGGGACTTATCCAGATGAGTTAGTGGAGATTTTGTCTGAGCATGATTTGCTGCCAGATTATACAGCGGAGGAGTTGGAACTCATTCGCGAGCACACCGTGGACTTCCTTGGAGTCAATTACTACCAGCCTTTGCGGGTTATGGCACCGCGTTTTGCCAAGCATCCAGACAGTCCACTCCTGCCAGAGCATTTTTATGAGCCATATGTCATGCCTGGTCGTAAAATCAACCCCCACCGTGGCTGGGAAATATACGAGCAAGGGATTTATGATATCGCTCAAAATATCAAAGAAAATTATGGCAATATCGAATGGATGCTGACGGAAAATGGAATGGGAGTTGAAGGTGAAGAAAGATTCCGTGAAGATGGCTTTATCCAAGATGATTATCGTATTGACTTTGTCAAAGGCCATCTGCGCCAGCTCCACCGTGCCATTCAAGACGGGGCCAACTGTACTGGCTATCTCATGTGGACCTTTATCGATTGCTGGTCTTGGCTAAATAGCTATAAAAACCGTTATGGTTTGATTGAATTGAATTTGGAAACTCAAGAACGGATTATTAAGAAATCAGGTTATTGGTTCCGTAAGCTTAGTCAGCAGAATGGATTTGAAGAATAAATAAGATGGCCTATCAACAAAAGGTTGGTAGGCCTATGCTATGATTTGAATATCAAAATATGTTATAATAGCACCAATATTTTTGAAAAATGGAGAATAAAAGGTGGATTTCAAGACAGAATTGGGACAAAGGATTCAAAATCTCCGTGAAAGCAAAGGATTAAGTAGACAGGCAATCTGTGATTTAGAAGATGTGTTAACGACACGTCAGCTCCAGCGGATTGAGAAAGGACAGTCTCTGCCCACGATTGCAACAGCAAAGTATATTGCTGACAAGCTTGATGTTTCTTTAGATGTCTTGGCTAACAATAATAGTTTAGAATTACCTCCTGAATACATTGATTTGAAATATCAACTACGAACCTTGTATCATTATGGAGATCCAGAACGTCTTTGTTTGCTCGAAAAAATTATTGATGAAATTTATGAAAACTATTTTGAGAATTTACCAGAAGAGGAGCAAATATCTATTCAGGTAGCTCAGGCAACTGTTGACATGGTCAGTGCTAAAGATCCTTCCTTTGATCAAGGTTTATTAGATGAGTACCTAGAGCAGGCAATGAAGAAAAAGGAATTAAGCTTCAATGATGTGGAGATTATTCAATTGCGCTTGCTTTCCTTAGCATTAGGAGACTTTAATCAGGAAGAATTTGTAGACTTACTCGGTAAAGTGATCTTGGCTGCAGACTACTTTCCATTATCGGATCTGGAAAAGGTTCAAAATACGATTGTTTCAGCAGCAGGTGTATTGGCCCATTATGGGATATACGATATATTACCTGATATTGTAAACGTACTAAATGATATTATGACAAAAAGACGTGATTTTCAGGACAACATTTTTGTTCATGCCCTAAATTGGAAGGTTGCTTTATTTGTAGAAGATAATCTAGAGAAAGCAAAAAATGATTATCAAAAGGTATGCATGATGGCAGATTTATTATCTGAGGATTTAGTGAAAAGAAATATGCAAGAAGAATGGATTGAAGATCTTGAGAAAAAGGGTCTTAAATATACTAATGTTTAAACAATTTAGGCTATCCAGAAGAAACTGGCCAGAAGTTTTTTCTGAGAAGAGTTGCTAATTGATTAAGTTGCCTCAAGGAAATATCAACTATTCAAATTCAGGAGATTATCATGTGTTAGTTTAGTCAACAAATAACCTATCAACTAGAAGGTTGATAGGTTTTTCTTAAGCTTATATTAACTAGACCAATTTTTAAAGATTTACAGCTTGACAAACAGAAAGAAGCATTGTATACTGACTTCGCCAATGATTTTTCTATAAAATCAGACTATACCAATTTAAAGGAGAGTAGTGATGTCCTTAGAACATCACTCAATTAGTAAGTATGTGTGGAATTGTCGGAGTTGTCGGAAATCGCAACGCAACTGATATCTTGATGCAGGGTTTGGAAAAATTGGAATACCGTGGTTATGACTCAGCTGGAATTTTTGTAACAACAGGAAAAAATTCTAGCCTGGTCAAATCTGTCGGCCGTATTGCAGACCTGCGTTCTAAAATTGGAATCGATGTAGCAGGTTCGACTGGTATTGGTCATACCCGCTGGGCTACTCATGGGAAACCAAGCGAGAGCAATGCCCACCCTCATCGCTCTGAGACAGGACGTTTTGTCTTGGTGCACAACGGAGTTATTGAAAACTACCTTGAAATCAAAGAAGAATACCTTGCTGGTCACCACTTCAAAGGACAGACAGATACTGAAATTGCAGTGCATTTGATTGGGAAATTTGTTGAAGAAGACGGTTTATCAGTCCTAGAAGCCTTTAAAAAAGCCCTTCATATTATCCGTGGATCTTACGCCTTTGCCTTGGTTGATTCAGAAGATTCCGAGGTCATTTACGTTGCAAAAAATAAATCTCCGCTTCTAGTCGGTCTGGGAGAAGGCTATAATATGGTCTGCTCAGATGCCATGGCCATGATTCGGGAAACCAATCAATTTATGGAAATCCATGACCAAGAGTTGGTTATTGTTCGTAAAGACAGTATAGAGGTTCAGGACTATGACGGTAACCTTCAGAAACGCGAAAGTTATACTGCTGAGTTAGACTTGTCTGATATTGGTAAAGGAACCTATCCTTACTATATGCTCAAGGAAATCGATGAGCAGCCAACTGTCATGCGTAAACTCATCCAAGCTTATACGGATGAAAACGGGCAAGTAGTTGTAGATCCAGCTATCGTCAAGGCTGTACAAGAAGCTGACCGTATTTACATTCTTGCAGCAGGGACTTCTTACCATGCTGGCTTTGCTTCTAAGAAAATGCTTGAAGAATTAACAGATACGCCAGTTGAGCTGGGAATTTCATCTGAATGGGGCTACGGTATGCCACTTCTCAGTAAAAAACCACTCTTTATCTTTATTAGTCAGTCAGGCGAAACAGCTGATAGTCGTCAGGTCTTGGTCAAGGCCAATGAAATGGGGATTCCAAGCCTAACAGTTACAAATGTGCCAGGATCAACCTTGTCTCGTGAAGCCAATCATACCATGCTTCTTCATGCAGGTCCTGAAATCGCGGTTGCTTCATCCAAGGCCTATACTGCACAAATTGCTGCCTTGGCATTCTTAGCTAAAGCAGTAGGAGACGCCAATGCTTCGGAAAAAGCTGCAGCCTTTGACCTTGTTCATGAACTATCCTTGGTAGCCCAGTCTATTGAATCGACCCTTTCTGAGAAAGAGCTAATTGAGAGCAAGGTTGACAATCTCTTGGGAACAACTCGCAATGCCTTCTATATTGGTCGTGGTCAAGATTACTATGTAGCTATGGAAGCCAGCCTCAAGCTTAAAGAAATTTCTTATATTCAGTGTGAAGGATTTGCAGCTGGTGAATTAAAACATGGTACGATTGCCTTGATTGAAGAAGGAACACCAGTTCTGGCCCTCTTATCAGATCCTGTCCTTGCCAACCACACGCGGGGAAATATCCAAGAAGTAGCAGCTCGTGGTGCCAATGTATTGACCATTGCTGAAGAAAATGTAGCCAAAGACAATGATGATATTGTACTCAGTCAAGTACATCCTTATCTGTCACCGATTTCTATGGTCGTTCCAACCCAGCTCGTTGCTTATTATGCAACCCTGCATCGTGGTCTGGATGTTGATAAGCCACGTAACTTGGCCAAGTCAGTAACCGTTGAATAAGATCATAAAACCTAGTTCTGCTAGGTTTTATTTGTTTTCTCAAAAATATTCTGTTATGCTATAGGTTATAAGGAAACATTTCTTATATACTACTTATAGATACATGGGGGATCGGATGAAGAAAAAAGGTAATGTCATTTCTCTGATTGTCGGCTTGGTTTTTGGGAGTTCATTTTTGGTGAGAACCTTCTTGATTTATCAGGCTAGAGAAGCCAAAAGACAGGAAGTTGCTAAGGTCAAAGATGTACAGAAAACAATTCAATCTATAGATGAGAAAAGAAGTGAAGAGGTGAAGAAACAATTGAGTAAAACTCTCAGTAGCGCCTTATCTTCCCACTCAGCTTATGAAAAGTACACTCAGATTGATAATCAGTATGCGCTAGGTGTTCGAGCGGGAGCTTACTATTTGGTAACCCTTAGTACGAAAGAGGAGCGCTTACTAGAGGGTGTGGATCAGGCATTTTCTACAACATATAAAGATGAAGATAGCGGAGAGAATGGTGTTGCTTTGTTAGGACATAAAGATGGTGCTTGGCATATATTGGATGAAAAAGGTGAAACGATTATAACACTAGAACAAACGGATATCTCACCAGAATCAAAAATGATCATAAAAAATAATACAGTCAGCTTCCAATGATTTATGAGTAAGAAGTGAATTGACAACTCCCCCGAGAAAACTTGGGGGATATTTTTTAGGAGCAGGATATTGGTTAAATGTCTTGAAAAAAGCATGAAAAAAGTTTAGTTTGGTGAAATAGTTTCCGAGAGATATGCTATAATAAATTGAATGCAAAAAAGAAAAACTTGCAAATCAGATTAAAGGTGTCAGGGAAATTTGATTAACTTGAATCTGATAGCATAAAAGAAGAGGAGTCTTATGACAAAATTATATGGAAGTTTGGAAGCTGGCGGGACTAAGTTCGTCTGTGCGGTTGGTGATGAGAAGTTTGAAATAGTTGAAAAAACACAGTTTCCTACTACAACACCGATTGAAACTTTAGATAAAACAATTGAATTTTTCTCTCGTTTTGACAATTTAGCTGGTTTAGCTGTTGGCTCTTTCGGACCAATTGATATTGATCAAAATTCAAAAACTTATGGTTTCATTACGACAACTCCAAAGCCACATTGGGCGAATGTGGATATCGTTGGTGTCCTTCGTCGTGCTCTTAATGTACCCATTTACTTTACTACTGATGTCAATAGTTCCGCTTTTGGAGAAGTGGTAGCTCGCAACAATGCTGGTGGCCGTATTGAAAACTTAGTCTATTATACAATTGGGACAGGAATTGGAGCTGGAGCGATTCAACGTGGAGAATTTATCGGTGGTGCTGGTCACCCTGAAATGGGTCACTACTATGTAGCCAAGCATCCGATGGATGTAGAGAAAGAATTTAATGGTGTCTGTCCTTTCCACAATGGCTGTTTGGAAGGTCTGGCAGCTGGTCCAAGCTTGGAAGCTCGTACCGGAATCCGTGGCGAAAATATTGAGTTGAACAGTTCTGTCTGGGATATTCAAGCTTACTATATTGCTCAAGCTGCGATTCAAGCTACCGTAACTTTCCGCCCAGATGTAATTGTCTTTGGTGGTGGAGTAATGGCGCAGCAACACATGTTGGATCGTGTTCGCGAAAAATTCACAGTGTTACTCAATGGTTATCTGCCTGTGCCAGATGTTCGTGACTATATTGTGACACCAGCTGTAGCTGGTAATGGCTCTGCAACGTTGGGTAACTTTGTACTGGCTAAAGAAATCAGCGAACGTCATGCAAAATAAAGGAATGAAGGTCTGACTTGATCAGACCTTTATTATATGAGGTGTAACATGCAACAAGCTATTGTAAAAGATATTTTCTTTTTACAGCAAAAATCAGAACTTGCTGTAAAATCAGATCTCTACCTTGCTCAAGATCTGCAGGATACTCTGCTAGCTAATCAAGAACACTGTGTCGGTCTTGCGGCCAATATGATTGGGGTTAAGAAGCGCGTGATCATTTTCATGTATGGGATGGTTCCAATCATTATGTTTAACCCAGTCTTGCGCGCTAAGTCAGGTCCTTATCAGACAGAGGAAGCTTGCCTTTCTCTTGTTGGTAGCAGATCTACAACCCGTTATCAAGAAATTACTGTCGATTACCTAGATCGAAATTGGCAACCACAAACCATAACTCTGAAAGACTTTCCAGCTCAAATCTGTCAGCACGAGCTGGATCATTTGGAAGGGATTCTTATATAGGGAGATAGAATGAAAGTATATAAGCGCGATGGCTCAACTTTTTATTTCATAGGCTTTCTCTTGCTCTTGGGAATCTTTTTTACTATGGGCTTTGCCTCTTTAGATAAGCAGACTACTGCATTAGAAAGTCAGAATAATGCGAATCAAATAATTTATCGTAATCCAATCAGCAAAGAGGATGAGAGAAATGGTCAGACTTCTGAAGAAAGTGATGTTATGTTAAATTTGGTCTATTGGGGAGTGGGGATCATTGCTATTTTGATGTTTGTTTTAGGCTATATTTCCAATCATAGGCCTCCAATTCTAGAGATGTATCAATCGGGAATGAGATTAAGAGGGCTATCAGATAAAAGCGAGAAGTTCTTCTTATGGCAGGAGATTGAGAAGATTGAATATGACCTTTACCGGTCTCATGGGATATTTTCAGAACCGACCATTCGAATTCTATATTTTTATCCTAAGGATCAAGACGCAAGTGCCATTTCTTTAAATCTGGACGATGTGAAAGATGTTAGTTTCAACGAACTCCATCAACAGATTTCCGAATTGGCTCCTCATATTAAGTGGTTATTTCCATAGAAAAGAAGAAAGTAAAGATGAGACGAGGGAACCTCGTTTTTCTATTTAATAGACGTTTTTAGAACATTAAAAGAAGAGTTGATGAGGCGTAATGGGTGCAGGGCGAGATTTTTTGAACAGATAGAACTGGGACTTTGGTTCCCAGTTTCTTTTTAAAAAAATATAGTTCTCACGGAAACTTTTTTCTTGACTTTCATTTTTGAAGTGGTAGAATAGTTCTCATGAAAACTTATTTGTTCTCAAGAGAACTAAATAAAAAGGAGCATGTATTGGAGAAGCCTTTATTAGAATTCAAACGATTTGGCCGAAAGGCTCAACGGATCATAGAGAAACATGCCAAGGTTTGTGGGATGGAATTTATGGGAGGTCCACAAGGTCAAGTTCTTCACATCGTATCTCACCGAGCGAAGAGAGGACTTTCGACCTTTATTAGGGATATTGAGCATGAGTTAGATATTTCTAAGTCGGTGGCCAGCAATCTAATCAAACGGATGGAAAAAAATGGATCCATCTTTCTTGAGGTAAGCGAGACAGATAAAAGGGCCAAGATGATTCATTTAACAGCCCAGTCTAAACAACAATTGAAAGAATTACATGATTTTTTTAATGAAATCGATCGCTGTCTCCTCCAGGGTGTTTCAGAAGAAGAATTGGCAACCTTCACTCTGGTTATGGCGAAATTTCACCAAAATATTGAGAAATTAGAAAGCGAGGATGCCAATGTTTAAATTATTTAAACGCTTGACGGCCAAAGAAATCGGTCTGATTTTGGCGACAGTCGTCTTTATCTGTTTGACTGTTTACCTAGAATTAGAAGTGCCAACTTATATGTCGGAGATCACGACTCTTTTGCAGACAGATGGGACAAAAGCAGGTGACCTATGGGTACCAGGCTTGAAAATGCTGGGCCTATCTTTTGCCAGCTTGTTCTCCTTGGTAATAGCTGGCTTTGTGTCCTCTCGGATGGCTTCTAGCTATACTACCCGCTTGCGTGAGGATATTTTTAATCGTGTCTTGGATTATTCTGATTCAGAGATTAAAAAATTCTCTATCCCAAGTCTTCTGACCAGAACAACCAACGATATTACCCAAATTCAGGTGTTTATCGCTATGGGATTACAAGTTGTTATTCGAGGAAGCATCATGGCGATTTGGGCTATGACAAAGGTTGTTGGCAAATCAGATGCTTGGTTGATCGCTGTTTTAGTCGCGGTTGCGGCCATTATATTGATGACGATTGTCTTAGTGACTTTGGCTTTTCCAAAGCAATCTATTGTACAAACCTTGACAGATAAATTAAATAGTGTGACACGTGAGAGTTTGACAGGGATTCGGGTTGTTCGGGCCTATAATGCAGAAGATTATCAGGATGCAAAATTTGATGCAGCAAACGACGAGGTAACTAGCCTTAATATTTTTATTAACCGCTTCATGTCTTTGTTCAATCCGATTATGAGCGGAATTTCAAGTGGTTTAACGCTGGCTATTTATTGGATTGGAGCTTATTTGATTCATAGCGCAGCATCTGCTGATAAGCTTGGTCTATTCAGTGATATGGTTGTTTTCATGTCTTATGGTATGCAGGTTGTAATTGGCTTCTTGCTGATGGGGGCTTTGTTTATTGTTTTACCACGTACCCTTGTTTCGGCTGGCCGGATTAACAAAGTGTTAGCACTGGATAGCAGTATCAAAGAAAAAGATCAAGCACAGACTGAGGGCCAAAGCAAAGGACAAGTAACTTTTGAAGATGTTTCTTTCCGTTATGCAAAAAATTCTGAAGCAGTAATTGAGCATGTTAGCTTTACGGCTAAAGCTGGTGAAACAGTTGCCTTTATCGGATCTACTGGCTCAGGTAAATCAACCCTTGTCAATTTGATACCTCGTTTCTATGATGTGACAGAAGGTAGGATTCTAGTCGATGGTGTAGATGTCCGTGACTACGAGCTTAAAGCTCTACGTAATAAGGTAGGGTATATTCCGCAGAAAGCTGTACTTTTCTCAGGGACAATTGCTTCAAATTTGGACTTTGGAGAAAGCATGGAAACTCCACTAGATGAAGAGAAAATGTGGGAAGCCCTTGAACTAGCACAAGCCAAATCATTTGTAGAAGAAAAAGAGGCAGGGCTTGAGTCTGAAGTGTCTCAAGGAGGCACCAACTATTCTGGTGGTCAACGCCAACGTCTGGCTATTGCGCGTGCATTGGCCCGTAAGCCGGAAATTTTGATATTTGATGATTCTTTCTCTGCTTTGGACTATAAGACAGATCGTATTTTACGAAAAGAATTGGCAGAACAGACCCAACATATGACAAAACTGATTGTCGCCCAACGAATTTCTACTATTATGGATGCCGATCAAATCCTAGTTCTAGACAATGGTAAAGTCGTTGGACAAGGTACCCATAAAGAGTTGTTGGCTACGAATGAAGTGTACCAAGAAATTGCTTATTCTCAATTATCAAAGGAGGAACTAGAAAATGGAAAATAAAAAAACATCTTTATTTACCCAGATGAAGCCCTATATTAAAGGCTTCCAGCTTCCTTTTGTCATTGCAGTAGCCGGTGCTATCATCTCTAGTATTATTACAGTCTTTGGTCCCTATAAGTTGCGTGAAATCACAAACTTAATTACAGAAGGTCTAGTAGGTGAGATGGACTTGGGAGCTATCTCAAATATAGGTTTCTTCCTAGCTTTCCTTTATGTTGTAGGTTCTCTTATCAATTATGCGCAGGGTTATGCTATTTCGGATATGATTCAGCACTTTTCAAAACGCTTGAGAACTGCAATTGCAGAGAAAATCAACCGCCTGCCACTTCGCTATTTTGATAGCCATTCGCAAGGCGATACCCTATCACGTGTGACAAATGATGTAGATACAGTTGGACAATCGTTGACACAGAGCTTGGGTACTCTGATTTCTTCGGTCTTACTTTTAATTGCTGTGCTCTTTATGATGTTTTATACGAATGTTGTACTTTCATTTGTGACGATTGGTTCGGTCTTATTGGGTTTCGTTTTCTCAGCAGTTCTGATGGCGAAATCTCAGAGATATTTCCAAGAACAGCAAAGTAACCTAGCAGCTATCAATGGTTATGTGGAAGAAATGTACTCCGGGCACAATGTTATCACTAGTTACAATGGTGCAGAAAAGACGCGCTTGGCCTTCAATGCCCTCAATCAAAATCTGTATACTAGTATGTGGAAGTCACAATTTATTTCAGGAATTATGTTTCCTCTGATGAACTTTGTTGGTAATTTTGGATATGTGATGGTCGTGATTGTAGGTGCCACAATGGCTATTAATGGCTCCATTAGCATGGGTACGATTGTAGCTTTCATGGTCTACGTACGAATTTTTTCACAACCTCTTTCCCAAATTGCCCAGGGAATCACAACACTCCAATCTGCTAGTGCAGCTATGGGACGTGTCTTTGAGTTTCTAGCAGAAGAAGATATGGAAGATGATTCTCACAAACTTCAACAATTAACAAATGTAAAAGGACATGTCCAGTTTAAAGATGTCTTCTTTGGTTACAATCCTGATAAGACTATTATTCACGATTTTTCAGCAGAAGCAAAGGCTGGACAAAAAATTGCAATTGTTGGTCCCACTGGTGCTGGTAAGACAACAATTGTCAACCTACTCATGAAGTTCTATGATATTGAACGTGGGCAAATCATGATTGATGGTGTGGATATCAAGGATATGCAACGCTCAGAAGTTCACGATGCTTTCTCTATGGTTCTACAAGATACATGGCTTTTTGAAGGGACTATTAAAGAAAACTTGATCTATAATCAGAAAGATATCACGGACCAAGCAGTTGTTGAAGCTGCAAAAGCGGTTGGTGTCCACCACTTTATCATGACCTTACCAGACGGTTATGATACGGTTTTGGATGACACAGTCAGTCTTTCTGTTGGTCAAAAGCAGCTCTTGACTATTGCAAGGGCTCTGCTCAAAGATGCGCCACTCCTTATTTTAGATGAGGCAACTTCATCTGTCGATACACGGACGGAAGAATTGATTCAAAAAGCGATGGACAAGCTGATGGAAGGCAGGACTTCCTTTGTCATTGCTCACCGCCTATCCACTATTCGCAATGCTGATCTGATCTTAGTTATGCGTGATGGGAATATTATCGAGCAAGGAAGCCATGACCAGCTCATGGAGCAGGGAGGTTTCTACGCCGATCTTTACAACAGTCAGTTCGTTGAAGAAGAGCAAGAATAAAGAAGAAAGCACTGCAATTGCAGTGCTTTTGAATTTGTCCTAGAAATAAGAGTAATTACTAAATTTACTGTAATTTTTGATATAGAAAGGTGAAGGGAGGTTATTTTAGCTTATCTATTTTTTGATATAATAGAGAAAAATACATTTTGGGGGTAAGACATGTCAGAACCATTATTTCTACAATCAGTCATGCACGAAAAAATTTGGGGTGGAACCAAGCTGAGAGACGAGTTTGGCTATGAGATTCCTAGTGATAAAGTCGGTGAATATTGGGCGATTTCAGCCCATCCAAATGGTGTATCTACTGTGAAAAATGGCCGTTTTGCTGGTCAAAAGTTAGATACGCTTTATGCTGAACATAGGGAACTTTTCGGGGACCGTTCTGAGCCGGTCTTTCCTCTCTTGACCAAGATTTTGGATGCTAATGACTGGCTTAGTGTTCAAGTCCATCCAGATGATGCATATGGCCTGAAGCACGAGGGTGAGCTAGGGAAAACTGAATGTTGGTATATTATTGCTGCAGATGAAGGTGCAGAGATTATCTATGGTCACAATGCCAAGAGTAAAGAAGAACTTCGCGAACAAATCGAATCCAAGAACTGGGATCAGCTCTTGACGAAGATAAAAGTCAAAGCAGGTGACTTCTTTTATGTACCAAGTGGAACCATGCATGCTATTGGTTCAGGTATCTTGATTTTAGAAACTCAACAGTCTAGTGATACAACTTACCGTGTGTACGACTTTGACCGCAAGGATGATGCAGGAAATCTCCGTGAATTGCACCTGGAAAAATCTATTGATGTTTTAAATATTGGAGAACCCGCAAATAGCCGCCCAGTCAATTTACAAGTGGATAATCTGTCTTCAACTTTACTGGTTGCCAATGATTTCTTTGCTGTCTACAAGTGGGAACTGACTGGTCAGGCTGATTTCACTAAAACAGCTGACTATACGCTCAACAGCGTATTAAATGGACAAGGCCAATTAACAGTAGATGGTCAAGTCTATCCAATTTATAAGGGAGACCATTTTATCCTACCGAGCGATGTGGCTAGCTGGAAGTTAGAAGGTCACGATCTAGAAATGATTGTTAGCCATCCATAAATCAAGCCAAGAGGGGACGTTCACTTTTTGAAAAGTCTAAGCAGTACGCAAACTAATAATTTTCAAGTCAATCATTGCTCTCTGGCTGGAACAAGAAGTAGCTCTGGGTGTAGCCCAATGATCCCGTGAATCAATGCTACGAAATTGTTTTTAAAAAATCAGAGCGATCTAGTCCTATTTAGCGGAGTCTATACCCTATGTAGAACTTAAACTACATGTCCTTATGTCGATAAAAAAGAGATGAAAACTGACTGAAAACATTTGACAATTTTTCAGGTTTGCGATATCATACTGTTCGGGCACCTCTTTTAGAGGTCAGAGCTTCCTGTTTTCAGGGAGCTATTTTTCTTTTTTAGACAGATTATGGAAAATCCTCCCCTAGATAAGATTCCAGTAACCTTGAGGTTGCTGGAACGAATTGTTTTATGAAAAGGAGCATGTATGTCAACTAAATATATTTTTGTCACCGGCGGTGTGGTTTCTTCTATCGGGAAAGGGATTGTAGCAGCTAGTCTGGGTCGGCTTTTAAAGAATCGCGGTCTCAAGGTTACGATTCAGAAATTTGACCCTTATATCAATATTGATCCCGGTACCATGAGCCCTTACCAGCATGGGGAAGTGTTTGTCACAGATGATGGAGCTGAGACAGATCTGGATTTAGGGCATTATGAGCGTTTTATTGACATCAATCTCAATAAATACTCCAATGTCACCACTGGTAAAATCTATAGCGAAGTCCTGCGCAAGGAGCGTAAAGGCGAGTATCTGGGAGCGACGGTCCAAGTCATTCCACATATTACAGATGCTCTCAAGGACAAGATCAAGCGGGCAGCACGGACGACGGACTCGGATGTGATTATCACAGAGGTCGGTGGCACAGTGGGCGACATCGAGTCTCTTCCTTTCTTAGAAGCTTTGCGCCAGATGAAGGCGGATGTCGGAGCAGACAATGTCATGTATATCCATACGACTCTCCTGCCCTATCTCAAGGCAGCCGGTGAAATGAAGACCAAACCGACTCAACATTCTGTCAAAGAGCTGCGAGGTCTGGGGATTCAGCCTAATATGCTGGTCATCCGCACAGAGAAGCCAGCTGGACAAAATATCAAAAACAAACTGGCTCAATTCTGTGATGTGGCGCCGGAGGCGGTCATTGAGTCGCTAGATGTGGAGCATCTTTACCAAATTCCTCTCAATTTGCAGGCCCAAAAGATGGACCAAATCGTCTGTGACCATCTGAAGCTGGATGTGCCGGCAGCGTATATGACGGAGTGGTCAGCTATGGTAGAAAAAGTGATGAACCTGAAAAAGCAAGTACGTATTGCTCTGGTCGGTAAGTATGTCGAGTTGCCAGATGCCTATATTTCAGTTGTCGAAGCGCTCAAGCATGCCGGCTATGCCAATGATGCGGAGGTAAAGATTGACTGGATTGATGCGAATCAGGTAACAGCCGAAAACGCAGCAGAGCTTCTTGGAAGTGCAGATGGAATTATCGTTCCGGGTGGCTTTGGTCAGAGAGGAACTGAGGGTAAGATTCAGGCAATCCGCTATGCGCGTGAGCAAGATGTGCCTATGTTGGGGATTTGCTTGGGTATGCAGCTGACCTGTGTTGAATTCGCCCGTCACGTCCTTGAGCTGGCAGATGCCAACTCAGCGGAGCTCAATCCAGACACACCGTATCCAATCATTGACCTCATGCGTGATCAGATTGATGTCGAAGACTTGGGTGGAACGCTGAGGTTGGGGCTCTATCCTTCTAAGCTTAAACATGGTTCTAAGGCAGCAGCAGCTTACGATCATCAAGAAGTCGTGCAGCGCCGTCACCGTCATCGTTATGAGTTTAACAATGATTTTCGCGAGCAGTTTGAGGCGGCCGGATTTGTATTTTCTGGAGTTTCACCAGACAATCGCTTGGTAGAAATAGTAGAAATCCCAGAAAACAAATTCTTTGTGGCCTGTCAATACCACCCAGAGCTTTCTAGCCGTCCGAACCGACCTGAAGGCCTTTATACGGCTTTTATCACTGCAGCGGTAGAAAAGAGCTCGGAGAGATAGACTAGCTTTGTCTGACCTAAGCGACTTTTCTAGAGAAATGTTATAATGAAAGCAAAAGGAGGGAAGAAGATGTTTCTAAACATTTTAGCTAGTATTCGTACTAATAATTTTCAAGATGAGCATTGTATAGAAAAAATCCAAACTCTCTGGCAGGAACAAGAGGGAGCTGTGAAAGAAGCTTTTGCCCAAGGGGAACCAGTCTATGCCGTCTATCATGACTATGCCAGTGATTACAAAGGAGACTACAGTCTCTCTATCTGTCGTTTGACAGATGGGGACGTCTATGATTTTGATACATCCGAGCAGACCTATCAAGTATTTGAGGCTGATAAGGAGGATCCGCAAGCGATTCTTCATGCTTGGCAGAGGATTTGGCAGGCAGAAGAAACAGGCGAGCTTCATCGAGGCTACACTTTTGACTTTGAAAAATACGATCCCGACCAAACGGTGGCTGTCTTTGTTGCGACTCAGCAGCCCTAAGTTTTCTGTGTTCCTGTCTTAGCTTCATTTTCGTTTAGATTTCCTATCCTTGTTGATTGAGTAGAAGGTTGATTTTTTGAAATAAACTAAAAAATTTTCTTGACAAGCCTTAACTGTCCTGTTATACTAGTAAGGTACTCAATCGCGGGGATGGCGGAATTGGCAGACGCGCAGGACTAAGGATCCTGTGACCGCTTTAGGTCGTGAGGGTTCAAGTCCCTCTCTCCGCATCGGATGAAGATAGCTTTGGCTATCTTTTTTTGTTTTTAAATTTCTTTGTGGTAGAATAGGTGTGAGATGAGGTGAGAACATGAAGAAGAAGTATCTGATTTTGGTCGATGGCCTCTTTGCACTATTGGGAAGTGCCATTAATGTTTTCGGTCCTGTCCTGATTTTAGCGATGGGGATGGGTGCCTATAAATATACTATAAGATTTTATATTGCCTTAAATCTATGGAATGTCCTTGTCTTTCTAGTTGCGATTGCTTCTAAGTATCTGCTCAGAGATGAAAAAAGAATCAAAAAATGGATTCCCAATCTCTTTCTGGTGGCGGGATTTATTCTTTTTCTTACGACAATCCTTGCGGTGTGTGAGAATATTCCATTTCTTGAGGAATTGGTAAACGGGCTCCTTGGGAAAATGTTTACCGACAGTCAGTTATTTGCTGCTTATTTCTATTCTCAATGGCTTGTAGCAGTACTTCTAGTGATTTGCGGGATTGGTTTTCTCCTTTCATTAAAAAATTTTAAAGCAGAGAATTGAAATGAGGGGGCTTGGGCTCCCTTCTTTTACTTTTCTATGGCTTGTGGAAGTCTTGGAAAAGTAAGCATTCCTCCTCATTTATCATAAGAAAGCGCTTAAAGCTACAGGAAAAGCTAGCATTTTCAATGAAAAAGTGATAAAATAAACAATGTAAGTGGTTTAACCACAATAAATTAGAGGAGGCCTACTACTAATGGCAATCGTTTCAGCAGAAAAATTTGTCCAAGCAGCTCGTGACAATGGTTACGCAGTTGGTGGATTCAACACAAACAACCTTGAGTGGACTCAAGCTATCCTGCGTGCGGCAGAAGCAAAGAAAGCACCAGTGCTTATCCAAACTTCAATGGGTGCTGCTAAATACATGGGTGGCTACAAAGTTGCTCGTAACTTGATCGCTAACCTTGTAGAATCAATGGGCATCACTGTACCAGTTGCGATTCACTTGGACCATGGTCACTACGAAGATGCACTTGAGTGTATTGAAGTTGGTTACACTTCTATCATGTTTGATGGTTCACACCTTCCAGTAGAAGAAAACCTTAAATTGGCTAAGGAAGTCGTTGAAAAAGCACATGCTAAAGGTATCTCAGTAGAAGCTGAAGTTGGTACTATCGGTGGTGAAGAAGATGGAATCATCGGTAAAGGTGAATTGGCTCCAATCGAAGATGCTAAAGCAATGGTTGCTACTGGAATCGACTTCTTGGCTGCAGGTATCGGTAACATCCACGGACCATACCCAGCAAACTGGGAAGGTCTTGATCTTGACCACTTGAAGAAATTGACAGAAGCTCTTCCAGGTTTCCCAATCGTATTGCACGGTGGTTCAGGTATTCCTGATGATCAAATCCAAGCAGCGATCAAACTTGGTGTTGCGAAAGTTAA
>ERZ773072.102-NODE-102-length-48042-cov-6.803030_pt1 | contig 48042 bp, 41 predicted proteins | sample MGYA00580617_ERZ773072 | MGnify/ENA primary metagenome ERZ773072 (study PRJEB29015, sample SAMEA2737970) | human oral metagenome | biome: human oral; feature: human-associated habitat; material: dental | place: China | collected 2122 ...
GCCTGGATCAGCAGCTGCCCGCCATCAAGCGCCTGTCGTGCAGCCACTGGCGCATCCCGGCCGACTGGAGACTGGACATCTCCCCCGAGTTCAAGGGCATCTCGGTGGCTGATGACCGCAGCCCCGTGGGTGGCAGCGGCACGCTCTACTGGCAGACCCGGCCCGAAGCCAGCAAGAACCTGAAGAGCGTGAAGACCCTGCAGCGCAAGGCGCTGATCCGGCAGAAGGCACTGCAGCAGCGCTGAGCATGCCGGGCGCGCGGGATGGCAGCGACGATCATTCAGGTGATTCAGCAGCCATCCTGCGCCGCAACCCGAGGATCACGCCCGTGCACACGGCGCCCACCCGCACGGACAGCGCGGGCGCCGAGTCGGGCGTGATCCAGGGCAGCACCACCGATTCTTTCACGCCGCCAGGAAGTGATAGAAATTGCGCAGCATGGTGGCGGTGGCTCCCCAGATGAAGTAGGTGTGACCCGCCGGTGCCTGCCAGGGCATGGCATGAAAGGCACGCTGGATGAGCTGCCCGTCCTGCTGCCAGCGCCCCAGACGGCGCTGATGATTGGCCGGATTCATCAGGAAGGCCAGCGGCACCACGAAGGCCTCTTGAACTTCCTGTGGCGACAGCACCAGCGACTGGGGCTGCACCGCGGCATCCAGCAATCCCACGACGGGGTTGACCCAATAGCCCGTGCCGGTGGCCATGCCAGGCAGGTTGCCCAGCACCTGGACCTGATGGCGAGCCAGACCGATTTCTTCTGCCGCCTCGCGCAGGGCCCCATCGGTGACCGAGGCATCTTCCGGATCCAGCCGGCCGCCCGGAAAGGCAATCTGGCCCGGGTGGTGGCGCAGCCGGTTGCTGCGCACTGTCAGCAGCACACCCAGCCCCTGAGGGGTAGGTAGAAGCGGCACCAGCACGGCAGCCGGCGTCAGCGGGCGTCTCGCAGTGGCGTCAGGGTGTGAAGCGCGCCCCCCTGCGGGCTCCTGGGGTGCCCAAACAGAAGCCGATGGGGAGGCGGACGATGGGCCGACAGAAACGGCCGGCACACTCGGGGGCGGCCCCGATGGCGCCTCGGCATTGCTCTCGGCCTCGATCCGCCAGTCGGAGGGCGGATGCAAAAACCGCTGCCGGATCCAGTCGCCCTGCAGGCGCTGATCGGACAGCGGTTGTTCGGAGGATCCGCCGGCAGCAGCCAGCACGGGGGCTGACGACAGATCGAAAGACGGAACGGAAACATCAGCCGATGCTGGCGCAGGCGCGGCCACCCCTCGTGGGACAGGAGGCCGGCGGCCAGACATGGCCGGAACCGATCAGCCCTCGGCGCCTTCCGCGGCGGCCTTGGCAGCCTGCGTGCGGGCCGGCAGCTTTTCCTTGATGCGGGCCTTCTTGCCGGACAGGTTGCGCAGGTAGTACAGCTTGGCGCGGCGCACGTCACCGCGGCGCTTGACCTCGATGCTGGCGATCAGCGGCGAGTACAGCTGGAAGGTACGCTCGACACCCTCACCCGAGGAGATCTTGCGGACGGTGAAGGCGCTGTTCAGGCCACGGTTACGCTTGGCGATGACCACGCCTTCGTAGACCTGCACACGCTTGCGGCTGCCTTCAACCACGTTGACGGCCACGGCCACGGTGTCACCCGGTGCAAAGGCGGGAATCTGCTTGCCGAGGCGGGAAATCTCTTCCTGTTCGAGCTGGGCGATGAGGTTCATGCTAGAGGACTCCAGGCATCATGGGCGGGGCTGTTGTTGGGATTGGAGCCGATGGCACAAAATTGGGCCAGCGGCGGATGGTCCCGCCAGAGGATGCAAGCTAAGCTTTTGATGATAGCACGGATTTTGCCGAAAGCAGCTCCGGGCGCTTGCGCTGCGTGGCGTCCAGGGCGGCGGCGTGACGCCAGCGCTCTATCTCGCGATGGTTGCCCGACAACAGCACAGGCGGCACCCCGGCTGGCACGTCGCGCGGCAGCCCCGGCAGCTGCTCCGGTCGGGTGTAGTGCGGGCAGTCCAGCAGGCGCTGGGCCGGCGCCCCCTCGGCAAACGAGTCCTGCTCGGCCGATTCGCCGTGGTTGAGCACCCCCGGCAGCAGACGCACCACGGCATCCATGACGAGCATGGCCGGCAGCTCCCCGCCCGAGACCACGAAGTCGCCCATCGAGATTTCCTCGTCCACCACGGCGTCGAGAAAACGCTGGTCGATGGCCTCGTAACGGCCGCACAGGAAGATGGCACCGTCGGAAGCGGCCATGGTCTGGGCGCGCGCCTGGGTGAAATGCTGGCCCTGCGGGGACAGATAGATGACGGGCAGCTCGGGGCGCCCTTCAGCGGCACGGGTCTCGCGCAGCGCCGTCAGGCAGCGCAGCAGCGGCTCGGCCAGCATCACCATGCCGGGCCCACCGCCATAGGGGCGGTCATCGATGCGCCGGTAATTGTCGAAGGTGTAGTCGCGCGGATTCCAGCAGCGCAGGAAATACGCGTCGTTGCGCGCGCGCCCGACCACGCCATAAGGAGCCGCGGCCTCGACCAGGTCGGGAAAGATGGTGATGATCTCGAAGTCCATGGCAAGGAAAGGCGTCAAGGGATGAGACGGCCTTCCCTTTCGCCACGCACGGCGGCGTGTCGCAGCAACGTTCAGGCCATGCGAGGGATCAGCGCCAGTCGGCCGCCCAATCTGCCTGGATGCGCCGGGCTGCAATGTCCACCGATTGAACGATGGCCTCGACGAAGGGGATGAGCATGCCGTCGTCCAGACGCAGCACCTGCTGTGCACCGTGGTCATCGACGGCTACGACCGTGCCCAGGCGAGCCCCCTGCTGGCCGATGACTTCGCAGCCGATCAGGTCCGCGTGATAGAACTCGTCGTCCTGGGTGGGCGGGAAATCGGCGCGATCGACCTGGATTTCCACGCCCTTCAGGGCCAGGCCCTGTTCACGCGTGAGCGGCGGCTGGCCGTCCAGCAGCACCAGCTCGGCCACCAGCGCGTCACCCTGCACGCGGCAGCGGCCACGCCGCACGACCTGCGGCAACGCCAGCGGACGGGCTGCGCGTCTGGGCGCAGGGACTTGCCCTGCAGGCGGACCGTCCGGAGACGGCTCGACCGCCTCGACCAGGCGCCAGCGCCGAGCATGGCGCAGCACCGATTCGGACGCGGCGGCGTAGGGCTCGATCTTCAGCGCGCCCTGGACACCATGGCTGCCCCGAATGCGGCCGACACCGATCCAGTGGGGATCAGCCATGGAAACTGCTCTGGAAGGAATCAGGCAGCGGCGGGTTGCTGCTCGACCTTCTTGGCCAGGCGGGCCACGCTGGGCGACAGCTGTGCGCCCTGGCTGACCCAGTGCTGCACGCGGGCCAGATCCAGACGCAGGGACTGCTGGTCCTTCTCGGAGGCCACCGGGTTGTAGAAGCCCAGGCGCTCGATGAAGCTGCCATCACGACGGTTGCGCTTGTCGGTGACGACGATGTTGTAGAAGGGGCGTTTCTTGGAACCACCACGCGAGAGACGAACGACGACCATTGAGATATCTCCGAATACCAGCCGATGCCGCAGAACTGGCACCCGGACTCCGGGCCTGGCCAGAAACTGCCTGCCGGGCCCCCAAGGCCACGCCAGAGCGCGCCATAAGAAACCCGATGTTGAGGAAACCCTTGATTGTATAGCGCAAGTGCGCTGTTGTCATGCAATGAACCACCATTCCCGGCATGAGCGCGGGCAAGGCAGCCGCTTCGGCACCGGATGGACGTTCCCCGGGCGATGCACCCAGGCCTCGGCACCACTGTGCCAGGAACGACAAACACCCGACGTTGATCGGCCAAAAGTGGCTGAAAACGCACAAAGTGGGTAATCTTTGAGTTCAAAGCACTCGGGAAAGTCCGAAAAACACGAGACGCGCCATCACGGAGCCTGTCCAGACCGTCCCCTGTGCGGCTTCGGAGCCCGCTTTGCATTTCAGTCTCAGTCCCACCCAACAGCTTCTCATCCTGCTGCTGCTCATCCTGTGCAGCGCCTTCTTCTCGGCCGCCGAAATCTCGCTGGCCGCCTCGCGCCGCATCAAGCTGCAGGTCATGGCCGATGAGGGCGACGAGCACGCCAAGGAAATCCTCGCCCTGCAGTCGCGCCCCGGCCAGTTCGTTACCGCGGTGCAGATCGGCATCAACGCCGTGGCCATCCTGGCCGGTGCCGTGGGTGAATCGGCGCTTGGCCCCTCACTGCGCGACTGGATCGAGCCCTTCTACAAGGGCCCCTGGCTGGAACCGCTCACCACCACGCTGTCCTTCCTGGTGGTGACGGGCATGTTCATCCTGTTTGCGGACCTGCTGCCCAAGCGGCTGGCCATGCTGGCCCCCGAGCGGCTGGCCCGGCGGCTGGTGCGCCCCCTGCACGGCTGCATCGTGCTGTTCAAGCCCATCGTCTGGATCTTCAACACGCTCTCGGACAAGCTGATCTCGCTGTTCGGGCTGCCGGCGCAGCGCACCGACGAGCTCACCTTCGACGACATCTCGGCCGTGGTGGATGCCGGCGCCGAGGCCGGCGTGCTGCCCGACACGGAATACCACCTGATCGAGAACGTCTTCGAGCTGGAATCGCGGCTGGTGTCGTCGGCCATGACCACGCGCGAGAGCATTGCCTACCTCACGCTGCAGGAGACCGAGCAGGAGATCCGCGAGCAGATTGCCCAGCTGGCCCATTCGCGCTTCCTGGTCTGCGACGACGAGATCGACCGCATCGTCGGCTACGTGGAATCGAAGGATCTGCTGGCCCGCATCCTGAACGACGAGCCGCTGACGCTCAAGGGCGCACCGTGGATCAAGCCGGTGCTGACCATCCCGGATTCGCTCACGCTGTCCGAGCTGCTGAACCACTTCCGGGCCAGCCGCGAGGACATCGCCATCGTGCTGAACGAATACGCGCTGGTGGTGGGGCTGATCACCCTCAACGACGTGATGAGCACCGTGATGGGCGATCTGGTCAACGACAACCAGCGGCAGATCGTCAAGCGCGACGACAACAGCTGGCTGATCGACGGTCTGACCCCGGTGGAGACCGTGCTGCGGGTGCTGGACATCGAGGCACTGCCCGAGGACAGCAACTACGAGACCCTGGCCGGCTTCATGATGTACAGCCTGCGCCGCATGCCCAAGCTCACCGACGCCGTGACCTATGGCGGCTACAAGTTCGAGGTCGTCGACATCGACCACCATCGCATCGACCAGCTGCTGGTGACACGCCTGAAGGAACCCGCCAAGGAAGAGGCCACACCGGCCGCGGACGCCTGAAAGCGGCCCCACCCTGCCCCGCCGACCACGCCCTGCGCGGCTGACACCCGGCACCACATGCCTCCGACCCCACCAGACACCCGGGCCCCGACCCGAGTGTCCCGATGAAGCCCCCAAACAAAAACCCCGACAGCCTTCTGCGCTGCCGGGGTTTTTCATTTGACACGTCCAGGTATCAGTACGCCGGATGTGCCTGGAAGCCGCTGGACAGGAACGGTGCGCCACGGCCGTTCACGGCACCGGGCGAGCTGCGATAGACCGCGCCCCCGGGCTGGGCCATGGGCGGCACGGGGCGGATGTGCGGTGCGCCCCAGACCACGGGAGCGCCCCCGTAGACCAGCGTCTCGGTGGGCGCTGCAGCGCTCGCACCGCGCAGCAGCATCGTCTCCAGCTTGCGCTGGCGTTCCTGCATGGCCTCGATGGCCAGGCGGTCGGTATAACGCTGCTCGAAGGCCCGGTTCTGCTCGGCCCAGTTGCGGCGCTCGGCCTCCAGCACGGCGGCCGGCGGGGCGTCGGGCAGCCGGTAGTCGCGGCTTTCGGTCTCGATGGCGCCCTGGGCGGGCTTGTCGCCGAAGCTCAGCGAACCATCGTGCATGCGCGACTGATAGACCTTGGTGACGCTTTCAGCCTGGGCGGCGCCCGCCGCCAGCAGACCACTCATAGCCACGGCGGCACAGGACAGCACCAGACGGCCCACCGCAAATTTCGTTTCCATTTCCACGTCTCCTGACGAAAGGCGCCCGGCCGGGCACCAGCGGCAGGCATTCTTGATCGGCGCCCTGCCCCACGGCAAGCAACCATGCCTCAAGAATCGCCAAAACGTCGGAGTCCTTTTCATGGCCGGAAATGACAACGGCGGAACGTGACGAATGTCACGCTCCGCCGTCCGGTAAGGCGATCAGGCGATCAGCCCAGCTTGGCGGTCAGCGCGGGCACGGCCTCGAAGAGATCGGCCACCAGGCCATAGTCGGCCACGCTGAAGATGGGCGCCTCTTCATCCTTGTTGATGGCCACGATGATGCGGCTGTCCTTCATGCCGGCCAGGTGCTGGATGGCACCCGAGATGCCGGCCGCGATGTAGAGCTGCGGCGCAACGATCTTGCCGGTCTGGCCCACCTGCCAGTCGTTGGGCGCATAGCCGGCGTCCACGGCGGCACGCGAGGCCCCCAGGGCGGCGCCCAGCCGGTCGGCCAGCGGCTCCAGCACGGACTGGAACTGCTCGGCGCTGCCCAGCCCCCGACCGCCGGCAACGACCACCTGGGCGGCCGTCAGCTCGGGACGGTCGCTGGAGGCCTGCTCGCGGCCCACCAGGGCGGGCTGGCCGTCGACGGCCACGGCCGCCACTTTCTCGATGGCGGCCGAGCCACCTTCGGTAGCGGCCTCGTCGAAGGACGTGCCACGCACCGTCAGCACCTTGATGGGGTCGCTGCTCTGCACCGTGGCAATGGCGTTGCCGGCGTAGATGGGCCGGCGGAAGGTGTCGGCCGAATCAATGCCGGTCACCTCGGAGATCTGCGCCACGTCCAGCAGGGCGGCCACGCGCGGCATGAAGTCCTTGCCGTGGGCGGTGGCGGCGGCCACCACGTGGCTGTAGTCCTTGGCCAGCGGCACCACCTGGGCGGTGACGACCTCGGCCAGCGGCTCGGCCAGCGCCGGATCATCCACCACCTTCACCTGGACCACACTCGCCACCTTGGCGGCGGCCTGCGCGACGGCATCCACGCCGCTGCCCAGCACCAGCAGATGCACCTCACCCAGCCGGGCGGCTGCATCCACGGCCTGCAGCGTGGCGCGTTTCAGGGTCTTGTTGTCGTGTTCTGCAATAACCAGTACTGCCATGGGTCACTCCCTCTTCCGTTGCGCCTGATCAGATGACCTTGGCTTCGTTCTTCAGTTTCTCGACCAGCTCCTCGACGCTGGAGACCTTCACGCCACCCTGGCGGGCAGGCGGCTCGGTCACCTTCAGCACCTTCAGGCGCGGCGCCGGATCGACGCCCAGGTCGGCCGGGGAGAATTTTTCCAGCGGCTTCTTCTTGGCCTTCATGATGTTGGGCAGCGTGACGTAGCGCGGCTCGTTCAGGCGCAGATCGGCGGTGATGACGGCCGGCAGCGGCATGCGCAGCGTCTCCAGACCGCCATCGACCTCACGGGTGACGGTGGCCTGACCATCGGCCACCTCGATCTTCGAGGCGAAGGTGCCTTGCGGCAGCTTCAGCAGCGCCGCCAGCATCTGGCCGGTCTGGTTGGCGTCATCGTCGATGGCCTGCTTGCCCAGCAGGATGATGCCGGCCGACTCCCTGGCCTGCACGGCAGCCAGCAGCTTGGCCACGGCCAGCGGCTGCAGCTGGGCATCGGTCTCCACCTGGATGGCACGGTCGGCGCCAATGGCCAGCGCGGTGCGCAGCGTTTCCTGGCAGGCAGTGGGCCCGCACGAGACGGCGACCACTTCGGTGGCCACACCCTTTTCCTTCAGGCGCACGGCCTCTTCCACGGCGATCTCGTCGAAGGGATTGATCGACATCTTGACGTTGGCGATATCCACGTCGGTGTTGTCACTCTTGACCCTGACCTTGACGTTGTAATCGACGACCCGTTTGACTGCTACCAGAATTTTCATGAGACAAGTCCGTTGATAGAGGTAGTCCACATCGCGTGGAATCATACACGCCGCCATCGGGAAGGACCCGGATGGGTCCATCGCCCTCCCCGGCCTTGAATGCGAGACCCGGAAGTTCGGGGCATGGAATCAGCGCGGCGGCCTGCAGGTACATGACACGCTCGTTTTTCCGGACATTATAAGAGAGTGTTTCATAAGGGTTTCCCATGAGCGTTGCCTTTTGGAAGGCCATGAACTATCGCCCCCGAGCAGTCCGGCTGGACTGACCCGCCCGACACCCCATGCGCCACGATGCCCTGGGGCCAGCGGATTGAAGGCCGGAGGGCCTGCAACCCTGGAAGCGCAGAAAGCCATCCCCGGCCCGACAACCTGCTCCTGACGGCCGACATCGGACCCGAGGACCGGACAGCGGGGACGCATCCGCGCCCGCCAACCGGCCGTCAGCCCGGAACCGGCCATGCGGGCATTCCCCACTACCATCGGCGCCGGCGGTGACATTGGCCTGGCACAGCAACGCATCGAGATGCCGGTGTCCGTGCAGGCCTGCCTCCATTCCTTCACTCCGTCAGGCTGGTTTCCCATGCTGCAAAAGATCCAGGAAGTCGCCATGCAGATCGGCGCCATCGTCGTCGGCAAGCCGCGCCAGATCCGCCTGACGCTGGCCTGCCTGTTCGCCCGTGGCCACCTGCTGCTGGAAGACCTGCCCGGCGTGGGCAAGACCACGCTGGCCCACACGCTGGCCCGCTCGCTGGGGCTCGACTACAAGCGCATCCAGTTCACCAACGACCTGCTGCCGGCGGACATCACCGGCTCCAGCGTCTATCAGCGTCAGGAGCAGCGCTTCTCCTTCATGCCCGGCCCGGTCTTCACGCAGATGCTGCTGGCCGACGAGATCAACCGTGCCTCGCCCAAGTCGCAGAGCGCGCTGCTGGAGGCCATGGAAGAGCGTCAGGTCTCGGTGGAAGGCGTGGCTCATCGCCTGCCCGAACCGTTCTTCGTGATCGCCACCCAGAACCCGCAGGACCAGATTGGCACCTTCCCGCTGCCCGAATCGCAGCTGGACCGCTTCCTGATGTGCGTGGAGCTGGGCTACCCCGATCCCAAGTCGGAACGCGCCATTCTGGAAGGCCGGGACCGTCGGGACTGGCTGACCGAGCTGAAGCCGATCCTCACGCCGGCCGAGCTGCTGCAGATCCAGAAAGCCGTCACCGAGGTGAAGACCTCCGGCCCCCTGATCGACTACGTGCAGAACCTGCTGACCCAGTCGCGGCGCTCGTCGATGTTTGCCGAGGGGCTGAGCCCCCGGGCCGGTCTGGCACTGCTGCGCGCCGCCCGCGCCTGGGCGCTGCTGGACGGCCGCAACCACGTGCTGCCCGACGACGTGCAGGCCGTGCTGCTGCCGGTGGCCGGACATCGCCTGAAGCCGGCGCGCGGCGCCGCCACCAACCACCGCGCCCGCGCCGAGCTGGTGGCCGAGCTGCAGAAGGCGGTGGCCATTCCCTGACATGACGCCCCCGTTCCACGCCATGGCCCTGCCCCTTCCGGTGCAAGGCCCGCTTCCGACCACTTCCCCCTGCTGAATGCGCTTCTTCGGCCGCACGCGCACCCCCTGGGAAGGCGACTTCCCCCTCACCCGTCGACGGATCTACGTCCTGCCGTCCCGGATGGGGCTGATCTTTGCCGGTGCGCTGCTGGTCATGCTGGTGCTGACCATCAACTACGGGCTGGCACTGGGCTACGTGCTGGTTTTCGTGCTGGGCGGCGTCTTCTGGGTGTCGCTCTTTCATGCCTGGCGCAACCTGGCCGGGCTGGTGCTGAGACCGGGCCGCGGCGATCCGGTGCACGCCGGCGAGACGGCAGAACTCAACCTGAGCTTCCTGAACCCCACCCGGCTGGCGCGCTACGCCATCCGCCTGGACACGGGCCGCGATACCGAGGCGCAGGAAGTGGACATTGCCGCCGAGGCCGAGCAGATGGTGTCGGTGGCGCTGAAGACCGAGAAGCGCGGCTGGCAGCCGGCCCCGCTGCTGCGGCTCACCTCCGACTTCCCGCTGGGCCTGTGGCGGGTCTGGACGCTGTGGTATCCGGCCGCCGGCGTGCTGGCCTGGCCGGCCCCCGAGAATCCGCCCAGCCCCCTGCCCCAGTCCCATGATCCCACCGGCCATGCCGAGCAGCATCAGCATGGCGGCGACGATTTCAGCCACCTGCGCCCCTATCGCCCCGGCGATTCGATCCGGCGGCTGGCCTGGCGCGCCATGGCCCGCCATCCGCAGGGCCTGCCGCAGACCCGGGAATTCTCCGATGGTGGCGAAGGCGGCGAGCTGATGTTCGACTGGGAGCAGCTTCCGCCGGGTCTGGACGAAGAAGCACGCCTGTCGCGGCTGACAAGCTGGATCGAACTGGCCGAACAGGCCGAGCAGCCCTACGCGCTGAAGCTGCCGCGCCGCCATTTCACCACCGACCGGGGCCCCAAGCAGCGCGCCGCCTGCCTGGAAGCCCTGGCCCGCTTCGGTGAGGCTCCCGCACCATGAGTCAGGCTCCGCACCGGCCACAGCCTGCCCGGCCCTTCACCGCAGCCCCCGGCAGCAGCGCGGGCCGTGGATCACGGCATCCGGACGCACAAACACGCGGCAGCCAGGAAAACGCCACCCTGAACCCGCGCCTGCGCCCCTCGTTGCGTGCGCTGGGTGGCCGCCTGGGCGGCACCTGGGAACGCGACCGGCGCGACACGCTCTTCCTGCTGGCCGTGACGCTGCTGGCCGTCCTGCCCCATGCCCTGTACCTGCCCTTCTGGTGCACGGCGGGCTTTGCCATCCTGTTTGCCTGGCGGCTGGGCCTGCTCGTTTCCGGCCGGCCCCTGCCGGGGCGCTGGATCCGCATCCTGGCCAGCCTGGCCGTGGTAGGTGCGGTCTACGCCCAATTCCGCACCCTGGTGGGTCAGGAAGCGGGCGTGGCGCTGGTAGTGCTCTTTCTGGGACTGAAGCTTCTGGAGATGCGCACCCGGCGCGACTTCTACATCACGGTCTTCCTGGGCTTCTTCCTGCTGCTGGCCGCCTATCTGCACTCCCAGAGCATCCTGATGGGCGCCTGGACGCTGCTGGCCATTCCGGCGCTGCTGGCGGTGCTGCTCACCATCCAGTACCAGCAGGCCGAGGTTCCGCTGCGCACCCGGCTGCGTCAGGCCGTCGTGCTGCTGCTGCAGGCCCTGCCGCTGGCCATCATCCTGTTCGTGCTGTTCCCGCGCCCGAGCGGGCCGCTGTGGGGCAACCAGAACCAGCAGGACGCCAGCACCACCGGCCTGTCGGATTCCATGGCCCCCGGCGACTTCTCGAAGCTGGCCGAATCCAATGAAGTCGTGATGCGGGTGGAATTCCAGGGCGACGCGCCCGCCCCCAGCGACATGTACTGGCGCGGCCCCAGCTTCGGCCACTTCGATGGCCGACGCTGGACGGCCCTCCCCCCCTCGGCCGAACGCAGCCTGCCGCCGCCCGAGGTGCGCGTGCCGCAGGGATCGGCCACCTGGCAATACACCATCACGCGCGAGCCCGGCAACAACCGCTGGTTGCTGGGGCTGGACACCATCACCCAGACCCCGGAGGTGGGTGATGAACCCACCGCCGTGCTGCCCACGATGGAATGGGTGCGCCAGTCGCCGCTGACCGAACGGATGCGCTTTGTGGCGCAGTCGCGCCCCGGCTCCTGGACGGGGCTGAACGAGACCGAGCGCAGCCTGCACAACTGGCTGCAACTGCCGCCGGGCTTCAATCCGCGTGCCCTGGCGCTGGCCCGACAGTGGCGCCAGCAGCTGGGCGACGATCCCAACGTGCTGGCCGCACACGTGCTGCGCTGGATCCGCGAAGAGCCCTTCCATTACACCCTGTCGCCCCCCAAGCTGGGCAAGGACAGCATCGACGAATTCCTGTTCGAGAGCCGGGCGGGCTTCTGCGAGCACTACAGCAGCGCCTTCGTCTTCATGATGCGCGCCATGGGCGTGCCCGCCCGCGTGGTGACCGGCTACCAGGGTGCCGAGCACCATGCGCAGGATGACTACTGGATCGTCCGCCAGGCCAACGCCCACGCCTGGGCCGAGATCTGGCATCCGAAGGAAGGCTGGCTGCGCGCCGACCCCACCGCCGCCGTCGCTCCCGAACGCATCGAGCAGGGCAACCTGCAGTCACTGCGCGCCCAGCAGCAGGACACGCTGGCACGCACCGCCTCGGACCTGACCCGACGGTGGACGCTGAGTCTGGACGGCATCACCCACCACTGGAACCTGTGGCTGCTGTCCTACGACCGCAACAGCCAGCGCCGACTTCTGGACCGCCTGGGCCTGGGCGCCGATGGCTGGCAGACGCTGGCCGGCATCCTGGCGGGCGCCCTGGGGCTGGCACTGGCCGTCACGGCGCTCTTCACCCTGCGGGCCCGGCAACCTCGCGACCCGGTGGAACGGGCCTTCGACGACTTCTGCCGGAAACTGGCGGCCATCGGGGCTGACCGCATGCCCCAGGAAACGGCCAACCAGTTCCTCTACCGCGTCGAGCGTCTGCTTGATGCCGACAATGCCGCGCTGGCACACGATATCGTCGCCACCTACAACCGGATGCGCTACGATCCCGAACCCGGCCCGGCCGAACTGCTGGCCCAGCTGCGCGGGCTGGTGCGGGCCTTCCGGCCCTGAAGGAAGGCGAGCCGCAGGAGTCCGGTCGCCCCCCCTCCGGCCACCGGCCCCGCACCGCCCTGTCTTACCCGCCCGTCCTTCATGCCTGCCATCACGCTCCCTGCCCCGCGGCTTGCCGCCCTCTGCCTGAGCCTTGCCCTGCTGGGCACCGCATCTGTCTCCCTGGCGGCCCCCTCGGCCGAAGGCACGGCCAAGGCCCACACCGTGCACAAGGCAGCGCTCACGAAAGGGAAGCACACGGCAGGCTCGACCACGGGCGGCAAGAAGGCCGGACAGAACAAGGCTGCCCAGGCATCCCGCTCCGCTCAGGCTCCAGCGAGGGCAACGACAACGAAGGCTCGGGCCGGTGCCTCCCGAGGACACGCCGTCGGGAAAGCGGCCCGGACACAGCCCGTCCCCAAAGCCTCGCCCAAGGCTGCCGCCACGGCAGCAGCTGCCGCCACGGCAGCAGCCGCCGCAACGGCTGCCAGCGCAGCTGCCGCAGCCAGCGGCCCCCAGCCCGTTCCCGGCAACTACGCCGAACATCTGGACGTGAAGGCCTTCGTGAGCGAGATGGCCGAGCGCCACGGCTTCGACCGCGACGCCCTGCTGGCACTGTTCGCGCAGGTCAGCCCCAACGCGCGCACGCTGGCGCTGATGACGCCCCCGCCTCCGCCGCTCCCCGTACCAGCCCCGGCCGGTGACGCCACGCCCGCCGGCACGGCCCCCACCACGCCGCCCCCGGCCCCCAAGCTGCCCGACTGGCCAACCTACCGGGCCCGCTTCCTGCAGCCGGTGCGCATCGACGGTGGCCTGAAGTTCTGGGAACAGCATGCCGGCGCGCTGGAACGTGCCACGCAGGAACATGGCGTGCCCGCCGAGATCATCGTCGCCATCATCGGCGTGGAAACCCTCTACGGTCGCAACACCGGCAAGTTCCCCACCATCCAGGCGCTCTCCACGCTGGCCTTCGACTTTCCGCCGCGCGCCGCCTACTTCCGCAAGGAGCTGGAGCAGTTCCTGCTGTACTGCCGCGAGAACGGCCTGGATCCGCTGACGCCCCGGGGCTCCTACGCCGGCGCCATCGGCACCCCGCAGTTCATGCCCGGCAGCATCCGCAGCTATGCCACCGACTTCGACGGCGATGGCCGCATCGATCTGGTCAACAGCCCGGTCGATGCCATCGGCAGCGTGGCACGCTTCCTGGCCATCCACGGCTGGCAGAAGGACCGCGACCTCTACTACCCCGTCACGCTGGCCGAGAACGCCGACCCCGCCTCGCTGCTGGCCCGCGGCCCGAAGCCTGAGCTGAGCATCGCCGACCTGCGCGCCGCCGGCATCACCAGCCCCCTGTCACTGCCGGCCGACCAGCCGTTGATGCTGGTGGACCTGCCCAACGGCGCCAACCCGCCCAGCTACGTCATCGGTACGGGCAACTTCTACGCCATCACCCGCTACAACCGCTCGTTCTTCTACGCCATGGCCGTGACCGAGCTGGCCGAAGTGCTGCACCAGCGCCATGCCGGCACGCTGGGCGCGCCGCAGCTGGAGCTGCCCAACCAGCCCACGCTGCCGCAGAAGACGCCCTCGCCCTGAACATCGGGGACGCGGCCTGACGTTTCATGCTCAGGCCGACCTCTCACGGACACAGCGCCACACTGCTCCGGCATGGGCGGCCCGACACACGCCGAATCCGGGTGCATTGACGCGCTGAATGGGGATCCTGCCCTCCGGATGACGGCAGACAGGGGCAGCGGCGTTAAGATAGCCGGCCTCATGCCCGTTCATGGACGATCCTCCCCCGTGCCAAGCCCTGCCTCCGCACCCAGTTCCCCCGACCTGCCTGCCGGTCCGCTGGACCTTCCCCCTCACGCCTGCGACATCTACGTCATCTCCCCTTCCGGGGCGATTGCCGACCGCAGCCGCGTGCAGCGGGCGCGACGGCTGCTGCAGCGCCAGGGCTTTCGGCTGACGCTGGACCCGAAGGCGCTGGCCACCCACCAGCAGCGCTTCGCCGGTGATGACGAGACGCGCCTGCAGGCCTTCCAGCGGGCCATCGAATCCACCGCTCCCACCATCATGACCAGCCGGGGCGGCTACGGCATCACCCGCTACCTGGAAAAGCTGGACTTCGAGCGTCTGGCCGCCAGCGGCAAGAAATGGCTGGGCTTCTCGGACTTCACCGCCTTCCACCTGGCCATGCTGGCCCGGACGGGCGCCATCACCTGGGCCGGCCCTGCGCTGGTCTCGCATTTCGACGCTGCCGACCCGGCCGACGTGGATCCCACCACGCTGGAAACGCTGGCCGACGCCCTGTCGGGCCGACTGGAACTGGTGGGCTTTCGCGGTGAAGGCGCGCCCTCGGGCTTCGAGGCCGAAGGCACGCTCTGGGGCGGCAACCTCAGCATGGTCTGCTCGCTGCTGGGCACCTCGCTCTTTCCGCGCATCGACGGCGGCATCCTGTTCCTGGAAGAGGTCAACGAGCACCCCTACCGCGTGGAGCGGCTGATGACCCAGCTGCTGCACACCGGCGTGCTGGATCGCCAGCGCGCCGTTCTGCTGGGCCATTTCAGCTGGAAGCAGGCCGAAGGCGATCGCTACACGATGAAGAAGGTCTGGCAGTGGCTGCGCACCCAGACGCCCACCCCGCTGATCACCGGCCTGCCCTTCGGCCACGAACCCACCACGCTGACGCTGCCGCACGGCGCACAGGTGGGACTGGCGGTGGATCGGCGCACCTGCTACCTGGTGCTTCCGCACGACCACGGCCAGCCCGCGCCGGGCCTGTTCGGCGTCGATCCGGCCGGAAACGACCAAGCGGCCCACCGCGCCTGGCAGTGCTGGTGCGGGCAGCCGCATGAGGGCTGATCAGCCGGCGAACAGCCCCGTCGACAGATAGCGGTCGCCCCGGTCGCAGACGATGAACACCACGGTCGCCGGTTCCACCGCGCCGGGAGCGTGAACCCCGTCTGACGTGGGGGCCTGCCGTGCTGCCGCAGACCGTTCCGCGGCCAGCTGCTCGGCCACCCGCAGCGCGATCACTGCCGCGCCACCCGACGACACGCCGCAGAAGATGCCCTCTTCTCTCGCCAGCCGGCGCGTCATGTCCTCGGCTGCCTGCTGGCTCACCTCCTCCACCCGGTCGATGCGCGCCTGCGCCCGGATGACAGGCTCGTAGCCCGGCGGCCAGGCGCGGATGCCGGCAATCGACGCGCCCTCTGCCGGCTGGGCGCCGATGATCCGGATGGTCTCTCGCTGTTCCTTCAGGAAGCGCGACACGCCCGTGATGGTGCCGGTGGTGCCCATGGCCGAGACGAAGTGCGTGACGCCGCCCGCCGTCTGCCGCCAGATTTCCGGGCCGGTGCTGCGATAGTGCGCCCGCCAGTTGTCGTCGTTGGAGAACTGATCCAGCACCCGCCCCCGTCCCTCGGCCTGCATGGCCAGCGCCAGATCGCGCGCGCCCTCCATGCCCTCTTCCTTCGAGACCAGCACCAGCTCGGCCCCGTAGGCCTGCATCGACTGGCGGCGTTCCAGACTCTGGGTCTCGGGCATGATCAGCACCATCCGGTAGCCCTTCACCGCTGCCACCATGGCCAGCGCAATGCCGGTGTTGCCGGACGTGGCCTCGATCAGCGTGTCACCAGGCCGGATCTCGCCACGCGCCTCGGCAGCCGTGATCATCGCCAGCGCCGGCCGATCCTTCACGGAACCGGCCGGATTGTTGCCTTCCAGCTTGGCCAGCACGCGGACACCGGCTGCCTGCACGGCCGGATCCAGCAGGCGCGACAGCGCCACCAGCGGGGTGTTGCCCACCTGGTCGAGAATGGACGTGCCGTCGGCCATCAACCCGAGGCCATCCACCCGATCGGCACCTGCATCCAGCACGCGCCGCTGTGCTGCATCCGCGCCCGCACCGTCCTCCCGGGCGGCACCCGCTGGCACCGCGCCCGGTGTGTTCCGTGCCGTCATCAGACCGGCACCGTCATCAGCGACAGCGGCGCAGGCACGTCCAGCGGCATGACGCCGGGCTGCTCCAGCTTCACCAGGCAGTCGTGCAGTTCTTCCACGGCCTCCACCCGCCCGAAGCTCTTGCGCCAGACCAGCATCACCTGACGCACGGGCGGCGTCTTCTCGAAGGGGACGTAGGTCAGCAGGCCATCATTGTTCTTGCCTTCCACCCCGGGCTCGATGCCCGGTGGCATGGCGGTCCAGGGCAGCACGGTGATGCCGATGCCCGAGGCCACCATGTGGCGGATGGTCTCCAGCGACGACCCCTCGAAGGTCTTCTGGATGCCGGCCGTGCTGGTCTGCGAATAGCGCGACAGCTCCGGGCAGACCTTCAGCACCTGGTCGCGGAAACAGTGGCCCGCGCCCAGCAGCAGCATCGTCTCGTCCTTCAGCTCGGTCGAATCCACCGACGGACGCGCCGCCCACGGATGCTTGGTGGGCACCACCACCACGAAGGGCTCGTCATAGACCGGCCAGGACATCACGCCCGGCACCGGCATCGGCTCGGCCACCACGGCCACGTCGATCTCGCCCAGCTTCAGCGCCTCCAGCAGCTTGGCCGTCAGCCCTTCCTGCAGCAGCAGCGGCATGCCGGGCACGGCCTTCAGCATGGCCGGCACCAGACGGGGCAACAGGTAGGGACCGATGGTGTGGATGACGCCCAGGCGCAGGGGCCCATGGCGGGGATCCTTGCCTTCCTTTGCGATCTCGCGGATGGTGGCGGATTCTTCCAGTACGCGCTGGGCCTGCTCGACGATGCGCTCGCCCACGGGGGTGACGCTCACCTCCACGTTGCCGCGCTCGAAGAGCTGCACTTCCAGCTCGTCTTCCAGTTTCTTGATGGCCACCGACAGGGTGGGCTGGCTCACGAAGCAGGCCTCGGCCGCCCGGCCGAAGTGTCGCTCGCGGGCCACGGCCACGATGTATTTCAGTTCAGTCAAAGTCATAGAAGAATTCTATCTCAGACTGGGCACCGAACGCTCCACATTCCGTCGGCTTCCGGCCGACCGCACGACGGAAAGCCCACCCGCAAAAACCGGCCTCAATGCCGTGCGGCAGGCCGCTCAAGCATCCAGGAAGCGCTCGCGCCGCCGCAGCCAGCGGTCCAGATGCGCCTCCACCACGTCCGGGCGTGCCTCCAGCAGCCGCTCCGACAGGGCGTGGGCAATATCCACCAGTGGCGCGTCCCGCCCCAGGTCGGCAAAGCGCAGCAGCATCGCCCCCGACTGCCGTGCCCCCAGCAGCTCGCCCGGACCGCGCAGCTCCAGATCGCGCCGCGCGATTTCGAAACCGTCCTGCGTCTCCCGCATGGTGGCCAGCCGCTCGCGGGCAATGGCCCCCGGCGGATGCCGGTACAGCAGCACGCACAGGCTCTGCGCCGTGCCCCGCCCCACGCGGCCGCGCAGCTGATGCAGCTGTGACAGGCCGAAGCGCTCGGCGTGCTCGATCACCATCAGGCTGGCGTTGGGCACGTCCACCCCCACCTCGATCACCGTAGTGGCCACCAGCAGGTCGATCTCGCCGGCCTTGAAGGCCGCCATCACCTCGTCCTTCTCGGCCGCCGACAGCCGGCCATGCACCAGCCCGGTGCGTACCTGCGGCAGCGCCGCCTGCAGCTGCTCGCACGTGTCGATGGCGTTCTGCAGGTCCAGGGCCTCGGACTCTTCCACCAGCGGGCAGACCCAGTAGGCCTGCCGTCCCTCGGCCACCCAGCGCCCCACGTTCTCCACCACCTGATCGCGCCGCGAATCGGCAATCAGCTTGGTCGTCACCGGCTGGCGCCCCGGCGGCAGCTCGTCGATCACCGACACGTCCAGATCGGCATAGAAGGTCATCGCCAACGTGCGCGGAATCGGCGTCGCCGTCATCATCAGCTGGTGCGGCAGGAAACGGCCCTCCCCACGCAGCGCCAGCCGCTGCGCCACACCGAAGCGGTGCTGCTCGTCCACGATGGCCAGCGCCAGCCTGGGAAAGACCACCGAATCCTCGATCAGCGCATGCGTGCCGATCAGCACGTCCACCTCGCCGGCGGCCACCGCCTGCTTCACCCGGCGCTTGGCGGCTGCCCCCAGCGAACCGGCCAGCCAGCCCACCCGCACGCCCAGCGGCTCCAGCCAGGGTGAGAGCCGCTCATAGTGCTGCCGCGCCAGGATCTCGGTCGGGGCCATCAGCGTGGCCTGCCAGCCCGAACCTACCGCCACCATCGCCGCCAGCGCGGCAATGACCGTCTTGCCGCTGCCCACGTCGCCCTGCAGCAGCCGGTTCATGGGCTGCTGCCGCGCCAGATCGGCCGCGATCTCGTCACACACCCGACGCTGCGCCCCGGTGAGCGCAAACGGCAGCGAGGCCAGCAGCGCCGCCTCACCGTCGCGATTCGCCAGCGGCTGCCCCCGCTGTCCCGCCCGCAGCTGGCGCGCTCGCCGCAGCGACAGCTGCTGCGCCACCAGCTCTTCCAGGACAATGCGCTGGCAGGCCGGCGTGCGCCGCTCCAGCAGGGCCTCCAGATCGGTCCCTGGTGGCGGATGATGGATGAGCCGCAGCGATTCCAGCAGCGGCGGCAACCCGGCCAGCAATGACGCCACCGGGTCCGCGCCCGACCGTCCCGATGCCGCCTTTCCGTCGCCAGAATCCGACATCAGCGCCGTCAGCAACGTCGGCGGCAGCGTGTCCTGCCAGCGGCAATCGGCCAGCGCCCGGTCGATCTCGCGGCGCAGCGTGGCCTGGCCCAGGCCGGCCACGGTGGGATACACAGGCGTCAGCCGGTCGGGCAGCGGCGTGTCCTCGCTCACCATCCGGTAGCGCGGATGCACCATCTCGCGGCCAAACAGCCCTACCCGCAGCTCGCCATAGGCACGCACCAGCCGCCCCGGCTGCAACTGCGTCAGCTGGGACGGATAGAAATGCAGGAAGCGCAGCTGCAGCTCGCCGGTACCGTCGTTCACCCAGACCTGCAGCGCACGCCGGCCCCGCGTCACCTCGGCGCAGGTGACAGTGGCCTGGATCTGGGCCGAACTGCCGTGCACCAGTGAGCCGATCGGCACCAGCCGGGTCTCGTCCTCGTAGCGCAGCGGCAGGTGCAGCACCAGGTCGTCCGGCCCGTGCAGCCCCAGCCGGGCCAGCAGCGAAGCCGCCGAGCGGCGACCGGACGACGCCTTGGCTGCCCCCTTGGCGGTACGCCCGCCGGCAGCCTCCTTGCCCGATGCTTCTGCGCCCTCCACGGCGGCGCCTGCCTTTCGCACGTTCTTCATCGCGCGTGCCGCGCCGACCGGAAAAGCCTCACTCCAGCACCAGCGTGGCTTCCACCTCGAAAGGTGCGCCCTTGGGCAGCGCCGCCACCTGGACGGTGGAGCGTGCCGGATACGGCGCATGGAAATACTCGGCCATGATGCTGTTGACGGTGGCGAACTGCTTCAGGTCCGTCAGGAACAGCCCCAGCCGCACCACCTGGCCCAGGTGGCCGCCTGCAGCCTCCACCACGGCCTTCAGGTTGCGAAACGCCTGATGAACCTGCGCCTCGAAGCCACCCTCGACCAGCTCGCCGGTCTTGGGGTCAAGCGGGATCTGACCGGACAGATACACCGTGTCGCCGGCACGAACCGCCTGCGAATAGGGTCCCAGCGCGGCCGGAGCATTGGGGGTGGAAATGGGCAGGGCCATGACGATCTCCTCGTGGTGATGATGTCCTGTCATTCTAGGGTATCCGCCGCACAAGTCCTTGCGTCCGTCGCATGTCGGGCATGGACTTCATGCAAATCCCCAGGGGGCGGCCCTGCCCCTGCACCACCTTGGCCAGCGACTCGCCCCTCACGATCCACTACCATTGAGAAACCCGATGCCCGACGCCATGTCGATCGGGCCAGCCTCGCCTGTCCGCAGGCTGCCCGCGGGTCGGCCCGCCCGCCGCCCGCCTGTCTTCTCCGCCTTGTCCCCGTCGCACCGTGAGCACCTCCGCCACCCCCTCCCCATCCTCGTCATCTGCTGTCGCCCATCCCAACCCGCAGGTGCCCATCCGCATCCGTGGCGCCCGGCAGAACAACCTGAAGGGGCTGGACCTGGACATCCCCACTGGCCAGCTGGTGGTGGTCACCGGCGTCTCGGGCAGCGGCAAGTCCTCACTGGTCTTCGACACCCTCTATGCCGAGGGCCAGCGTCGCTACGTCGAAACCTTCTCGGCTTACGCCCGCCAGTTCCTCGACCGGATGGACCGCCCCCAGGTCGACAGCATCGACGGCGTGCCGCCGGCCATCGCCATCGACCAAACCAACCCGGTGCGCACCTCACGCTCCACGGTCGGCACGATGACCGAGCTGAACGACCATCTGAAGCTGCTGATGGCCCATGCCGCCACCCTGTACTGCCGGCAGTGCGCCCAGCCGGTCCGGGTCGACGACGTGACCAGCATCGCCACCGCCGTGCGCCAGCGGGCCGCCGCGCTGGAGGATCCCCGCCTCTACGTCACCTTCCCGGTTCTGGTGCCGGCCGGCTTCGACGAACGGGAAGTCATCGCCCAGCTGCAGGCCCAGGGCTACACCCGCATCCACCAGCGCGAGGATCTGCCCAACCCCGCCGAGAGCGAGGAAACCACCGGCAAGACCGGCAAGCGCAAGGTGGGCAAGGCCACGAGCGACAAGGCCGCCAAGACCGGGAAGCGCACCAAAGCCGACAAGACAACCCGCGCCGCAGCAGCCAAGGCAGACGCCAGCACCCTTACCTCCCAGGCCGTCCCCCCGGATGGCGCCGACACCGCCATGGCAGCCGGTGCCGACGACACCCCGCTGATACACGATCACCCCGTCCGCCTTACTGTTGTGGCCGACCGGTTCCGTGCCAGCAGCGTGCCCGATGACCGGCTGGCGGGCAGCCTGGAAGCCGCCCTGGACCGCGGCCATGGCCGTCTGGCCGTCATCGCCCAGGACGCCGAGGGCCACGAACTGGCCCGCTGGCACTTCAGCACGCAGTTCGCCTGCGCCACCTGCGACATCGCCTATCACGCGCCCACGCCCAGCCTGTTCTCGTTCAACTCGCCCCTGGGCGCCTGCGACACCTGCAAGGGCTTCGGTCGCGTCATCGGTCTGGACCTCGGCCTGGTCATCCCCGATCCGTCCAAGTCGCTGGCCGAAGGCGCCGTCAAGCCCTGGCAGACGCCCAGCTTCAAGGAGGCCCAGGACGAACTGATGAAGTACGGCCGCAAGGCCGGCATCGATCTGGACAGCCCCTGGTCGGACCTGTCCGAAGCCGACCGGCGCTGGGTCATCGAAGGTGCGCCCGACTGGAGCGGCGACTGGAAACGGCAGTGGTACGGCATCCGCAACTTCTTCGGCTGGCTGGAAAGCAAGGCCTACAAGATGCACATCCGGGTGCTGCTGTCCAAGTACCGCTCCTACACCCCGTGCCCTGCCTGCGAAGGTGCCCGCCTCAAGCCTGAAGCCCTGCTCTGGCGCGTGGGCAACGAAGAAGACGCCCGGCAAGCCTTCGCCCCGGTCGCCGAAGAAAACGGAATCACCCCGGCCGAACAGCCCCTGTCCGGCCGCGCATCTTCAAACGATCCGGCCGGCCTCAATGCCCACACGGAAAGCGCGGGAAGCTACCGGCGCTTCCGCCCCATGGGCACGCAGTGGACCGACGCCCAGCTCGACGCCCTGCCGGGCCTGACCCTGCACGACCTCATGCTGCTGCCCATCGACCGGCTGAACCGGCTGATGGCCGGCCTGCACCTGCCCGCCCCGCTGGACGAGGCCACCGAGCTGCTGATGACCGAGATCCGCACCCGGCTGCGCTTCCTGAGCGACGTGGGCCTGGACTACCTCACGCTCGACCGCCAGTCGCGCACGCTCTCCGGCGGCGAAGTGCAGCGCATCAACCTCACCACCGCACTGGGCACCTCGCTGGTCAACACGCTCTTCATCCTCGATGAGCCCTCCATCGGCCTGCACCCGCGCGACATGGACCGCATCATCGCCATCATGCAGCGGCTGCGCGACGCCGGCAATTCGCTGGTGGTGGTCGAGCACGACCCGCAGGTGATGTTCGCCGCCGAGCGCATCATCGACATCGGCCCGGGCCCGGGCGAACGGGGCGGCCAGATCGTCTTCGATGGCCCGGCCAGCCGGCTGCCTGCTGCCCAGACCCTCACCGCCGACTACCTGGCCCGCCGCAAGCACGTCTCCTCCAGCCACCGCGAACCCGTCACCGATGACACCCCGCGCCTGCGACTTGAAGGCGTCACCGCCCACAACCTGAAGGGCATCGACGTGGACATCCCGCTGGGACGGCTCGTCTGCCTGACCGGCGTTTCCGGCAGTGGCAAGTCCACCCTCATGCAGGACGTGCTGCTGCCCGCCCTGCTGAAGGAGCAGGGCCTGCCCACCGAGGCCCCCGGTGAATTCAGGCGCCTCGTCGGCGCCCGCCAGATCGACGGCGTGGTCTTCGTCGACCAATCCCCCATCGGCAAGACCACCCGCAGCAACCCGGTCAGCTACGTCGGCGCCTTCGACCTGATCCGCAAGCAGTTTGCCGCCACCGAACTGGCCCGCGAGCGCGGCTACACCGCCGGCGTCTTCAGCTTCAACAGCGGCGACGGCCGCTGCCCCACCTGCGGCGGCAACGGCTTCGAGCACGTCGAGATGCAGTTCCTGTCCGACGTGTACCTGCGCTGCCCCGACTGCGACGGCCGACGCTTCCGCCCCGAGATCCAGGACGTGCGCATCCGCGGCCGCAGCGACGGCACGGCCATGGCCCGCCCGGTGGAGGCCTCCATCGTCGACGTGCTGGAAATGACCGTGCGCCAGGCCGCCGACTTCTTCAGCGCCACCCCCGAGATCCAGCGCCGCCTGCAGCCGCTGGTCGAGGTCGGTCTCGACTACCTGAAGCTTGGCCAGCCCGTGCCCACCCTGTCGGGCGGCGAGGCCCAGCGCCTGAAGCTGGCCGGCTTCCTGGCCGAAGCGGCTGAGCAGGCCCGCAAGCGAGGCGCCCGCAGCGGCCGCCTCGCCACTGGCGGCACGCTGTACCTGTTCGACGAACCCACCACCGGCCTGCACTTCGACGACATCGCCCGACTGCTGCGCGCCCTGCGCTCGCTGCAGGCTGCCGGCCACTCCGTGCTGGTCATCGAGCACAACCTCGACCTCATCGACGCCGCCGACTGGCTCATCGACCTGGGCCCCGGTGGGGGCGATCACGGCGGGCGCATCGTCGCCACCGGCACCCCGCCGGAGGTCGCCGCCAACCCGGCCTCCTTCACCGGCGCGGCACTGGCCACCCACCAGGCCGAGCTGGAGCGCCTGTCCCGCCAGGCCACGGCGCCACAGACGGCCCACACAGTCCAGGAGCCCACGCCCGCCTGGCAGGCCGGATCGCTGCGCGACCGCGCCAGCAGCGCCATCCTCGTGCACGGTGCCCGCGAACACAACCTGAAGAACATCGACGTGGACATCCCGCGCGACCGGCTCACCGTCATCACCGGTGTCTCGGGCAGCGGCAAGTCCACCCTGGCCTTCGATGTCGTCTTCGGCGAAGGCCAGCGCCGCTATCTCGAATCGCTCAACGCCTACGCCCGCCAGTTCGTCCAGCCCGCCTCGCGGCCGGACGTGGACGGCATCTACGGCATCCCGCCCACCGTCGCCATCGAGCAGCGCACCAGCCGCGGCGGCCGCAAGAGCACGGTCGCCACCCTCACCGAGATTCACCATTTCCTGCGGCTTCTGTTCCAGAAGCTGGGCACCCAGTACTGCCCCAACGACGGAACCCCCATCGAGCCGCAGTCCTTCGACAGCATCGCCGCCCGCATCCTGCGCGACTACCGCGGCCGCCAGGTGGGCCTGCTGGCCCCGCTGGTCGTGGGCCGCAAGGGCGTCTACACCGACCTGGCCAAATGGGCTCATGGCAAGGGCTACCCCATGCTGCGCGTGGACGGCAAGTTCCTGCCCACCCAGGGCTTCCCGCGCATCGACCGCTACATCGAGCACAACATCGAGCTGCCGGTGGCCGACCTCACCATCACCCCGGAAGCCGAAACCGAGCTGCGCACCCAGCTGCTGGCCACCCTGCAGCACGGCAAGGGCGTGGTCATGCTGCTGGAAGACGTGGACCGCCTGAAGACCGACCTGGACGCCCACCTGAACACCGTCCTCTTCAGCACCAAGCGCGCCTGCAGCCACTGCGGCACCAGCTACCCCGAACTGGATCCGCGCACCTTCTCGTTCAACGCACGGCAGGGCTGGTGCCCCGGCTGCCTGGGCACCGGCCTGGCCATCATCGGCCGCATCAAGAAGGATGAACTTACCCCCGGCCTGGAAGGCGAGACCGATGCCGGCGTCACCTACAGCGATGACCCCTGCCCCGTCTGCCATGGCCAGCGCCTCAACCCCGTGGCGCTGAACGTGCGCGTCGGCGGCCAGTCCATCGCCGATGTCACCGCCCAGTCCGTCCTGCAGGCCCGCCAGTGGGTCGACACCGTGGCCAAGGGCTTCGACCGCCGCCAGACCGACATCGCCGCCGGCATCCTCGACGAGATCCGCAACCGCCTGGCCTTCCTCATCGACGTGGGCCTGGGCTACCTCACGCTCGACCGCTCCGCCCCCACCCTGTCCGGTGGCGAGGCCCAGCGCATCCGCCTGGCCGGCCAGCTCGGCTCCAACCTGCAGGGCGTCTGCTACGTGCTGGACGAACCCACCATCGGCCTGCACCCGCGCGACAACCGCCTGCTGCTGCAGACCCTGGACAAGCTGCGCCACAAGGGCAACACCCTGCTGGTTGTCGAACACGACGAAGAGACCATCGCCCGCGCCGATCACCTGATCGACATCGGCCCCGGCGCCGGCCGCCTGGGCGGCCAGATCATCGCCAGCGGCACCCTGGCCGAAGTGGAGGCCAACCCGGCCAGCCTCACCGGTCGCTATCTGGCCCATCCGCCCGCCCTGCCCGATGCCGCCCGCCGCCCCGTCGACGACGACACCCCCGCCCTGCACCTGCTGGGCGCCCACCTGCACAACCTGAAGGACGCCTCCGCCCGCATCCCGCTCAAGCGTCTCACCGTCGTCACCGGCGTCTCCGGCTCCGGCAAGTCCACCTTCGCCCGCGACGTGCTGCTGGACGCCCTGCAGCGCAAGCTGGCCGGCGAGCGCGGCAAGCTCCCCCACTGCCAGGACCTGCAGGGCTGGCAGGGCATCCAGCGCGTGCTGGAAGTGGACCAGACCCCCATCGGCAAGACCCCGCGCTCCACCCCTGCCACCTACATCGGCTTCTGGGACGCCATCCGCCGCCTCTTCGCCGACACCAGCGAAGCCCGCCTGCGCGGCTACACCGCCTCGCGCTTCTCCTTCAACACCGCCGGCGGCCGCTGCCCTGCCTGCGAAGGCCAGGGCGTGCGCACCATCGAGATGAACTTCCTGCCCGACGTGCGCATCCTCTGCGACACCTGCGGCGGCGGACGCTTCGACCCCGAGACCAACCAGGTCCGCCTCAACGGCAAGTCCATCGCCGACGTGCTGCACATGACCGTGGACGAAGCCCTGGAATTCTTCACCCCGTGGCGCTCCATCGCCCATCCCCTGCAACTGTTGCAGGACGTGGGCCTGGGCTACCTCACCCTGGGGCAGCAGAGCCCCACCCTGTCCGGCGGCGAGGCCCAGCGCATCAAGCTCGTCACCGAACTGGCCAAGGTCCGCGCCCTCACCGAAGAGGTCGACCCGCTGCGTGAAGCCAAGGCCCAGGCCACTGCCCGCGCCCGTGCGCGCAAGGCCGGCCACCAGGGCGAGGTCGTCGACGGCGGCACCTTCTACATCCTGGACGAGCCCACCGTCGGCCTGCACATGGCCGACGTGGAAAAACTGCTGCACGTCATGCACCGCCTCGTCGACGCCGGCAACACCCTGCTGGTCATCGAACACAACCAGAACATCTGGGCCGAGGCCGACTGGATCATCGACATCGGCCCCGAAGGCGGCACCGACGGCGGCCAGGTCGTCGCCGAAGGCCCGCCCGCCCAGCTGGCCCGCAGCCGCAAGACCCACACCGGCCGCCTGCTGGCCGAGTTCCTGGCGGCGCATCGGGGCGAGAGATCCGAGGGATCCGAGGGAAAAGCCGCCCAGAGTAAAGCCAGCGAGAGCAAAACCAACCTGGCCGGGCTGCGCCCGGCATCCCGCACCCGGAAGGCGAGCACCGCCCGCGCCGGTACAAAGACCCGCAAGACCGATTCCCACTGACGAGACGCTCACCCCGCAGACAGGGGGCCCTGCATAAGCATCCAGCGCCTGCAGCCCCCCGTCCGGCGTCCTTTCCCACCCGCGCACCCATCATGCAACCTGCAACCGCTCCATCCACCGCCATCGGCCTGCCCTGGCTGGGCACCGGCGCCCTGTTCGCCGCCCTGGGCGTCGCCGCCGGCGCCTTCGGTGCCCATGGCCTGCGTGCCATCCTGGCCGAGCCCCTGCTGCTCATCTACGAGACCGCCGTGCGCTACCAGATGTACCACGCCCTGGCCCTCGTCGCTCTCGGCGCCCTGGCCGGCCGCCTGCCACCCCGCGCCATCACCGTCAGTGGCAGCCTGTTCACCCTCGGCATCCTGCTGTTCAGCGGCAGCCTCTACCTGCTGGTGCTCACCGGCACCCGGCCACTGGGCATCCTCACCCCCATCGGCGGCAGCTGCTTCATCGCCGGCTGGCTGTGGCTGGCCGTCTCGGCCTGGCGTGCCGTCCGGACACCCGGACAGGCCAGGTCCCGCACATCGTGACACACCCCACCCCGTGACATGCCTCACTGCGTGACACGCCCCATCGCGTGGCACGCCCCCCACACACATTCGTGGCCCCTCGGAGCGGCGTCTTTCCAGGCCATCCACGCAAGATCAGCCCCCAATCCGCTCCGCGCACCGCACACTGAACGCATTTGGGCCCAGAACGGAACCATTGCCCACCGGATCACCGAAGATCCGGCGGGGCCTTCGCCGCCCCCTTCCTGAAACTCGGCAAAACAGACATCCCTGCTGCGGTTTTGTACAGTGGCCCAATCGTCAATTGTGGCAACATCCTGAATTCAAGTGCATGCCTTGCCTGGAGGTTTTCGTCATGGACACTACGCAAAAGACGCCATCCCCCCGCTCAGCCCCCAACACCGGGGCTCGCCGGGCCGCGTGGCGCATCCTGCAACGCGAGGGACGACGCCTTGAAGAGACGCCCCTGCGAACCCTGCTCGAAAACCCTGGCCGCCCTGCCCAGCTGCGCCTTGAGGCAGCCGGCCTCATCGCCGACTTCAGCAAGCAGCGCATCGACGACGCCGTCATCGACGCCCTGATCGGCGTGGCCAACAGCGCCCGCCTGCCCGAAGCGCGCCAGTACATGCTCAGCGGCGGCATTGCCAACCCCACCGAGGGACGGCAGGTGCTGCACACCGCCCTGCGCGGCCTCGAAGGCGATCCCAACGCGGCCCAGCTGGCCCGCGCCGAACGCCAGCGCATCGTCGACCTGGCCCGCCGCTTCCGTCAGGGTGAACTGCGCGGCCACAGTGGCCAGCCGCTCACCACCCTCGTCTGCATCGGCATCGGCGGCTCCGACCTGGGCCCGCGCCTCGTCTGCGACGCCCTGGCCCAGCCGGGCGGCCCCGACGTGCGCTTCGTGGCCAACGTCGACCCGGCCGACCTGGCCCGCAACCTCGTCGGCCTTGACCCCGCCACCACCGCCTTCCTGGTCGTCTCCAAGACCTTCACCACCCGCGAGACCCTGGCCAACGCCGAAGCCGCCCTGCACTGGCTCATCCACGCCGGCATCCCGCGCGAAGCCGCCCTGCGGCAGTTCATCGGCGTCACCGCCCACCCCGAAGCCGCCGAACGCTACGGCGTGCCCGCCACGCAGATCCTGCGCTTCTGGGACTGGGTGGGCGGCCGCTACTCGCTGTGGTCCGCCGCCGGCGTCTCCATCGCCATCGCCTGTGGCCCTGAAGTCTTCGAGCAGCTGCTGGACGGCGCCCGCGCCATGGACGAACACTTCCAGAGCGCCCCGTTCAAGAGCAACCTGCCCGTCTGGCTGGGCCTCATCAGCATCTGGAACCGCGACATCCTGGACTGCACCAGCCAGGCCATCATCCCCTACAGCGAACGGCTGCGCCTGCTGCCCAACTACCTGCAGCAGCTCATCATGGAGAGCAACGGCAAGTCCGCCCGCGTCAACGGCAGCCACCTCGGCCTGCTCAGCAGCCCGGTCATCTGGGGCGTCTCGGGCACCAACGCCCAGCACTCCTTCTTCCAGCAGCTGCACCAGGGCCCCGACACCGTGCCGGTGGACTTCATCATCGCCCGCAAGGCAGATCCTGCCACCCTGGGCGGCCCGGATGACCAGCGCCACCAGATCCTCGTGGCCAACTGCCTGGCCCAGAGCGCCGCACTGGCCCTGGGCAAACCGCTGCCCGACGAAGCCAACGGCGAAGACTGGCACAAGGCTTTCCCGGGCAACCGGCCCAGCACCCTCATCCTGCTGCCCGCCATCGACGCCCGCTCCGTCGGCGCCCTGCTGGCCGCCTATGAGCACGCCACCTTCGTGGCCAGCGTGATCCTGGGCATCAACGCCTTCGACCAGTTCGGCGTCGAATACGGCAAGGTGATGGCCAAATCGGTCGAATCCGCCCTGGCCGGCGGCGACGCCAGCGCGCTGGACCCGTCCACCCGGGCCCTGCTCGGCTACTTCCGCGGCTGACGCAGCGTGAACCGTGCGCCCTTCGGGGCGCACTCAAGAAAAGCGTCCGTCATGGGCGCTTTTTATTTAGAGACTTGACTGGCCATCATGGTCTCCTCCCTTGACCGAAGAAAACGCGGAGTTTGCCCTGTTGGTTCGCAACTTCGCTGAGGACACCCCCGGAGTGGGGTACCTTCCTCGGCTCATGCTGTCCGCTACGCTCCCAGAGCGCCTGTGGAGGCACCCCACTCCGGGGTGTTGCGGCCGGGCCAGACCGCTATCCTGGTAAGAACGTCAGCGACAAGCGCTACTCTACCTAATCCAACCGACGGTGTTTTGATTGAGGCACATTGTGAGCAAGATCATTGAATCGCTGCGAGAGGATCTCGCAACACTTCACGAAGCCGGAGCCATCGACAAGGTGACAATGCGCGAGTTCGATGCGATCTGCCCCCCTCCAGTAAGGGACTTCCAGGCCGCCGATATCAAGCGTCTGCGTGAAAGTCTGAGGTTCAGCCAACCCGTGTTTGCACTTCACCTGCACACTTCCGCATCGACCATACGCAAATGGGAACAGGGCGAAACCCACCCTACGGGCCCTGCACTCAAGCTTCTGAACATCATCGCCGACAAAGGCTTGCAGGCTATCATCTGATATCAGGAGGGAAGAGACTCGCTGGCGGAAAGAAGGTAAACCATGAAACTTCATCACTATAAAGTCTGCGTGGAATGGGAAGGGAATCTGGGGAAAGGCACCCAGAGCTACACCGCCTATTCCAGAAACTTCCTCGTCAGATCCGATGATCATGACTCCACGATCCCGGGTTCCGCTGACCCGGCCTTTCGGGGAGACTCAAAGCGCTGGAACCCCGAGGAACTGCTGCTGGCTGCCACATCAGCCTGCCACAAACTCTGGTATCTGCACCTGTGTGCCGTGAACGGCATCTCGGTGCTCTCTTACGAAGACACCTGCGAAGCGGTCATGGAAGAAGGCCATGGCGACAAGGAAGGGAAAATCGTCTCGATCACGCTGTCCCCCACGATTCTTGTCGATGAAAAGTCGGACACTTCCCTGGCAATGAAGCTGCACGAAGACGCTCACAAGGCCTGCTTCATCGCAAATTCCCTGAATTTTCCCGTGCAGTGCAAGGCGACCATTCTTGTCGAGGGCCATCAGGCCCGGCCAGAAGACACGCCTCGATAAATAGCGTGCCCCCTGGCACTCCATAATGACCATGGGCCCCAAAAGGGGCCCATGCTTCAGCAACGATCAGCGATCAACCTTCAGTCGATCAGAACCGGATCCCGGCCTTCACGCTGTAGCTGGTCGTGTCGCCGGTGCGATCCACCTCGGCCGCCAGGTTGATGCCCAGGTTGATGTTGACGCCGGCAAACGCACGGTTCAGCGAGAAGGACTCGCGCTTCAGCCCCGGCACGTCCTTCGGCGTGCTGCGCACCCACACCTTGCCCACGCCCGCATACGGCGTGAACATCAGGATGCCCTTCGAGATCGACAGGTCCACACCGGTCGTGTTCATCTTCAGCTGGTCCACGCCCGACAGCGCCGAGTACGAACCCCGGATGGCCACCGCCGGCATCACGGTGCTGCCCTCGATGAAGGCCCAGCGCACGCCTGCACCCCAGACGCCGATGTTGTTCGTCGCCTTGTTGTAGAACGCATCCAGATCGATGTTGTTGGGCAGACCCTTGTGAGCCCGGATGCCGCCCATGGCGACGTACTGGTCAACCTTCGAGCCATTGGAGGCCCGGCTCCACAGCGAACGGTCCTTCAGCTTGAAGCCCGTGGCCGAAGCGCTGATGTCGAAGCCCAGCACGCCCAGCCCTTCCGCCGGAACCACCCCCTTGAAGGCCACGGCACCGCCCAGCTCCTTGGACAGCTCACGGAACTCCTGTTGCTGCAGCGCCTGCAGCGTGTTGGCGTAGTCACTTGCCGCCATGGCTGGCGCAGCTGCCAGCCCACAGCCGCCGACTGCCGCCAGAGCAACCGCCACACGAGCAGCCGTCATCTTGCGCGTAAAACCAGAATACATTGTGTCATCTCCTGACAAATAACGTCATATTCCAGAAAGGGCCTCATACAAAACGCCCCATCACACCCCTGATATTAGCCCATGGCGCAACGGCAAGGTGACAGTCCGACATCCGTCGTCCGGAGCCGATGGAATGCCGGTGCTAAGATCGACCGGAAAATGCCGCGCACCGCGCCATGCCGCATGTGCCGCATGTGCCGCATGTGCCGCATGTGCCGCATGTGCCGCGTTCGCCGCATGGCCGCCACGGGCCGTCTCCGGCGTACCGCATCGGCGCAGCATCCCTGATCACCACACCTTTCCCGCTTCGCTCCCTCACCGTGAACACCACAACCCGCCCCGAGTACATCCTCACCCTCGCCTGCCCTGACCGCGCCGGCATCGTTCACACCATCACCGGCCTGCTGCTCGTGCACGGCGGCAACATCACCGAAGCCGCCCAGTACAACGACCCCGACACCGGCCTCTTCTTCATGCGGGTGCAGTTCACCAGCCCCGCCGCCCCCACCACCCTGCGCGATGCCCTGCAGGCCGCCGCCAGCGACCTCTCGCTGCGCTGGAACCTGGCCGAGAACGGCCGGCGCATGCCCACCGTCATTCTCGTCTCGAAACTGGGCCACTGCCTCAACGACCTGCTCTTCCGGACCCGCGCCGGCATGCTGCCCATCGACATCCGCGCCATCATCTCCAACCACGAAGACTTCCGTCCCCAGGTCGAAGCCCAGGGCATCCCCTTCCACCACGTCCCCGTCAGCGCCGCCATCCGCGAAGCCGCCGAAGCACGACAACTGGAAATCATCGAATCATCCGGCGCCGAATTGGTTGTCCTTGCACGCTACATGCAGATCCTGTCCGACAACCTCTGCCGCCAGCTCCAGGGCCGCGCCATCAACATCCACCACTCCTTCCTGCCCAGCTTCAAGGGCGCCCGCCCCTACTACCAGGCCCATGACCGCGGCGTGAAGATCATCGGTGCCACCGCCCACTACGTCACCGCCGAACTCGACGAAGGCCCCATCATCGAACAGGACGTCGAACGCGTTGACCACACCATGACCGTCGACACCCTCACCGCCCTGGGCGGTGACGTCGAGAACGTCGTGCTCGCCCGCGCCGTCAAATGGCACGCCGAACACCGCATCATGCTGAACGGCCACAAGACCGTCGTGTTCCGCTGACCTGGACAGCCCCCTCCTTCTGAAAGCCCCGGGAGTCGGGTGCCTCCGCAGGCGATTTCTGGAAGCGCAGCGGACAGCATGAGCCGAGGAAGGTACCCGGCTCACGGGGCACTCCCCATCGAAGGCACTTCCTCCAAGCCAGGTGCAGTCATCGCCTCCCGAAGCACCTCTCGCCAGCCAAGGCACCTCAACCCGCCCCCCTGAAAGCCCCGGGAGCCGGGTGCCTCCGCAGGCGATTTCTGGAAGCGCAAGCGGACAGCATGAGCCGAGGAAGGCACCCGGCTCACGGGGCGCTCTCCATCGAAGGCACTCTCCCCTTCATCGGAGCCCCTCCCTCCCCGAAACCCACGGGATTCCGTACAAACCCCATGGGTACTTTCCCACCTTGCGGAAAGCCGGTCGGCCCCGCAAAGTCTCCTTCCGCGCCCTTGCCCCATGACCACCGCCCCAAGGCGGCAGTCAAGGGCCGGGCAACCACAAGGAGACAACCATGGCCGATCCCATCGTCGAACGAATCCGGCAACACCCGCAGTACCCGCGCCTGAAGACGGAACGCAGCCGCCTCGGATGGACACTCACCATCCTGATGCTGATCGTCTTCTACGGCTTCATCGGACTGATTGCCTTCGACCGCCAGTTCCTGGCCAAGCCGCTCAGCGCTGACGGCGTCACCACCATCGGCATCCCCATTGCCCTGGGCGTGATCGTCTTCACCGTCCTCATCACCGGCTTCTACGTCCAGCGCGCCAACAGCCGCTACGACGCCATGACCCGCGAAATCCTGAAGGAGACCACGCAATGAACCGCCAAGCCCTTGCCTTCGGCGTCGCCCTGGCCGCCTTCGGCCTGATGAGCGCCGCCCCTGCCCATGCCGCCGGCGTCGATGTCGGCGAAGTCACCCGCCAGGCCACCAACTGGACGGCCATCATCCTGTTCACCGCCTTCGTGGGCGCCACGCTCTGGATCACCAAGTGGGCTGCCGGACGCACCCGCTCCGCCGCCGACTTCTACACCGCCGGTGGCGGCATCACCGGCTTCCAGAACGGTCTGGCCATCGCCGGCGACTTCATGTCCGCGGCCTCCTTCCTGGGCATCTCCGCAGCCGTCATGGCCAGCGGATATGATGGCCTGCTCTACGCGCTCGGCTTCCTGGTCGGCTGGCCCATCCTCACCTTCCTGCTGGCCGAACGCCTGCGCAACCTCGGCAAGTTCACCTTTGCCGACGTGGCCGGCTACCGCTTCCAGCAGAAGCCCATCCGGATGTTTGCCGCTGCCGGCACGCTCGTGACCGTCGCCTTCTACCTCATCGCCCAGATGGTCGGTGCAGGCCAGCTCATCAAGCTGCTCTTCGGACTCGACTACTGGGTCGCCGTCGTCATCGTCGGCGTGCTGATGATGGTCTACGTGCTCTTCGGCGGCATGACGGCCACCACCTGGGTGCAGATCATCAAGGCCGTGCTGCTGCTCTTCGGCGTCTCCTTCATGGGCTTCATGGTCATGAAGCACTATGGCTTCAGCCTGGAAGCGCTGTTTGCCGATGCCGTGCGCGTCAAGGCCAACATCGCCGCCCAGGGCGGTGCCAGCCCTGAAGAAGCCCACCAGCACGGACTGGCCCTGATGAGCCCCGGCGGGTTCATCAAGGATCCCATCTCCGCCCTGTCCTTCGGCATGGCGCTGATGTTCGGTACCGCCGGCCTGCCCCACATCCTGATGCGCTTCTTCACCGTGCCCGATGCCCGTGAAGCCCGCAAGTCGGTGTTCTGGGCCACGACCTGGATCGGCTACTTCTACCTGCTGATCTTCATCATCGGCTTCGGTGCCATCACCATCGTGCTCACCAACCCCGAGTTCGCCAACACCGCCACCGGCGTCATCCACGGGGGTGCCGGCACCGCCAACATGGCCGCCGTGCTGCTGGCCAAATCCGTGGGCGGCAACCTGTTCTACGGCTTCATCTCGGCCGTGGCCTTCGCCACCATCCTGGCCGTCGTTGCCGGTCTCACCCTGTCGGGCGCCTCGGCCGTCTCGCACGACCTCTACGCCACCGTCATCAAGCAGGGCAAGGCCGACAGCGCCTCCGAACTGCGTGTCTCGCGCATCACCACCCTGGTGCTTGGCGTCATCGCCGTGCTGCTGGGCATCCTGTTCGAGAAGCAGAACGTGGCCTTCATGGTGTCGCTGGCCTTTGCCGTGGCAGCATCGGCCAACTTCCCGGTCCTGTTCCTGTCGGTGTTCTGGAAGGGCACCACCACCCGCGGCGCCGTCATCGGTGGCTTCCTAGGCCTCATCGCCTCGGTACTGCTCACCATCCTGTCGCCGTCGGTCTGGGAAGCCACCTTCGGCAACCCCGTGGGCAGCGCGCCCTTCCCCTACACCTCGCCGGCAGTCTTCTCGATGATCGTCGGCTTCCTGGGGGTCTGGCTGTTCTCGCTGCTCGACAACAGCGCCACCGCCGCACAGGAGCGTGACGCCTTCGAGGCCCAGCAGGTCCGTTCCGAGACCGGCTACGGCGCCGCCAAGGCCTCGGCACACTGAGGCAACACCCCGCAGGCCATCCCCGGGTACGGGTCCGATCCCCGGCCCGGGGCCTCACGGCCCAGGCCATGGACAGATCACCGCACCATCACCTGACGGCCCCCTATCCAGCCTGCCCACCATCACCCAGCCCGCCCGGCCATCGCGCCCGGCGGGCTTTCTGTTCGCGCTCCCTTGACGCCCTCTTTCGCAATACTACAATTGTAGTAAAACTGCCTTTCATAGTCTGTCTCAGCCATGACCGCCTCCATCGCCATCCGTATCGACCGCCAGCTATACGACCAGGCTCGCAACGACGCCCGTGCCGAGCACCGCACCATCAGTGGTCAGGTCGAATACTGGGCACGGGTGGGTCGTGCAGCCCTCGACAACCCCGACCTGCCCGTCACCTTCATTGCTGAATCCCTGGCCTCGATGGATGAGGCCCGCGAGGACACAACCCCGTTCGTTCCCCGCAGCCAGCGCCCATGAGCGCCTACGCCCTGCGCCAGACCCGGCGCTTTGCCCGCACCTACAAGAAGCTTCACGACAACGTGGCCTGCGATGTCGATGCCGCCGCCTTGGCCGTGGCTGACAATCCACAGCTGGGGGAACGCAAGAAAGGCGACCTGTCCGACCTCTTTGTCTACAAATTCCGCAGCCAGAACCAGCTCTATCTGCTGGGCTACAGCGTCGATGACGGCATACGACTTATCTATCTGGAGGCTGTGGGCCCGCACGAGAACTTCTATCGGGATCTCAAGCGAGGCTGACCTCCATCAGGCAAAGGCTGCTTCCATTCAGGACGCAGCCTCCGCCTCTCCCCGCAACTCCCGCAGCCGGATGAAGGCCAGCGCCGCCATCACGGCGTCGTTCAGCGCATCGTGGGCGTCGCGCATCGGCAGATCCAGCGTCTGCAGGATGGTGGCAAAGCGCAGGTCGATATCGGCGTTGTCGTGCTGCTGATAAGGCGGCAATTGACGGAAGCGCCAGTCGTAGTACATCGCCGACACCTCGATCTTCTGCTGCGGCAACGTCAGGCCGAAGCAGCGCTTCAGCGCCCGGTCGATCATTGCCACATCGAATTCCAGGTAATAGCCCACCAGGGGCCGGCTGCCGATGAACATCAGCAGTCGCTCCATGGCCTCACACAGCGGCAGCCCATCGGCCACATCCTGGGCCCGCAGCCGATGCACCGCCACACTGTCGGCACTCACCTCGCGCTCCGGGCGCACCAGCAGCTCCAGCCGTTCGCGCGTCATGAGGCGACGCCCCACGATCCGCGTCGCTCCGATGGCAATGATCTCGTCCTGCCGCACGTTCAGGCCGGTGGTCTCGCAGTCCAGTGCCACCCATTCATCGAGTGGCGGCTGCTCGAACAGGAAGGCCCAGCGCGGGTCCTTCAGATGCCGGCGCTGCCAGTCGCGCCGCCACTCAAACAGACGCCGCTGCAACCAGGCCGGCAACGTCTGCACCACACTGCGACCGCTCATGATGTCGTCTCCCCGGGGCTTCCATCCATGACACCGCTCCCGTCACGATGTGGCGCGCATCACGACACGGCCCCCAGCCGGAAGCGCAGCCGCAGTTGGGCACGAAAGCGTCGCACTGCCGCCAGCGCATCCTTCAGCAGGTCGCGCTCCAGCGGTGTCAGGCCGGCCAGGTCCACCTTGCCGCTCACGGGCTGCCCCCGTTCCATCTCGTCCAGACCGGCCTTCAGCCGCAGGCCCATGAAGAAATGCAGGCTCTCCGTCAGCTCCTGGGCCGTCTCGGCATCCAGCGCACCGGCTTCCTGCAGCGCCCGGATGCGGGCCTCGGTGCTGGTGGCGTCGATGCTCTCGGCCAGCGCCATGCTGCGCACCCCATGCACCAGCGGGAACATCCCCGCCTTCTTCACGTTCAGATTGGCCTCGCCGCCCCCCAGCATCCGGCGCCACCAGCGCGTGCCGTCTCCGAAGGCGTCCACCACGGCGGCAAAACGCGACATCATGGCATCATCATCGGCCAGCATGCCGAACACCTGACGGCGCAGCGACGCCAGAAGTTCCGCGTCGCCGCACACGGCGTGAGCATCCATGAAGACCGCCAGATTGATCAGGCTGTCGGCCTCGGGCAACACCAGCCACTTCCGGACACGTCGCGCAAAATCCTGCACCGTGCCGCGCCAGGTGACGTTGCTCAGCATCACATTGCCCGGACAGGGCGGATAGCCGAAACGCGCCAATGCCTCGGAAAAACGTGCGCAGATCGCGGGCAGATCATCCGGCGGCACATAGCCGTCTCGCAACAGCAACGCGTTGTCCTGGTCGGTCTTCAGAAGCTGCTCGCCCCGTCCTTCGCTGCCCATCACCAGCAGACAGCTGTTCTGCACCAACTCCGGCGGGGCAATCAACTGCCAGGCCTGCTCGAAGAGACGGCCGTTCAGATCCTGAACCAGTCGTGCCAGCAGCGCCACCCGCGTGCCCCCCCGATACTGCCGGCGAATCATGTCGTTCATCTGCGCGGCAGCTCGTGCCAGTGCATCCAGATCGGTGGCAGCACGCAAGCGCCGATCGATCAGCATGGAATGATTCGACAGGAAACCAAACAGATCCAGTGATTCCAGCAAGCCCAGGATCTTTCCGTCATCCTGCACCACCACCCGGTGCACGCCATGGCGCTGCATCAGCACCAGCGCCTCGCCCACCTGGTCATCGGGCCGTACCGTGATCAGCTCCCAGCTGGCCAGCTCACCCACCGGAAGCCTGTCCAGCGGGCGGCCATCCAGAATGGCACGCTGCAACCCGCTGGTGGTGAAGATCCCCCATCGTGGCGGCTGTGCGACATCGTCACGCACCAGCACGTTGCTGGTCTTTTCCGCCTGAAACAGCCGAACCACCGAAACGATGTCCATGTCGGCCGGCACGGCATGGGGTGGGCTCAGCAGCGCCTCGTCCACACGGGCCATGTGCAGCGACTGCATCTCCCGTTCGGCGTTGCGGCCGGCAACCGCCTGCACCTTCTGTCCGAGTGCCGAGAACAGCAGCGCACTGAAGGTGTCGTTGGACGCAATCAGCGCATTCACCGCCTCGTGGGACAGCTCGTAGGCCAGAACCTCGTCCACCGCCACGAAACGGCTGCCGGCACGCCCGGCCACCAGCGCCCGTCCGTCGAAGCTGTCATCCGGTCCATAGGTGGCCAGCAGCTCGCTTCCATCGAACTGCTGCACATAGCCCTTGATCAGCACGAACAGGTGCTGCGGCACATCACCGGCATCCAGCAGCACTTCGCCGGGCCGGAAGTACGCCACGTTCACCTGGTCACGAACCAGCCGCTGCTCCGAGGCGTCCAGGCAGTCGAAGGGCGAGACCGAGAAATTGAAGGCATTCGGCATGGCACCCCTTCATTGTCAAAAATCAAGGTAAACTGAAAGTACCGAGTCTTTCCCTTTCTGCAGCGCGATGCCTCCTGCCAAGCACACTGCCGCCCTCCCCGGCCGACCGGACCAGCCCAAAGCGGCAGAGCTGGCCCGCACGCCCGAGGAACAGGTCTTCATTGCCGAAGCGCGACGCCATTGCCAGCAAAGCGGCAGCCGCCTCACGCCCCTGCGCATCGAGGTCCTGCTGCACCTGCGCCAGCATCCGGGCGGCATCAAGGCCTACGACCTGCTCTCCAACCTGCAGAGCATCAAGCCCGGCATTGCGCCCATGAGCATCTACCGCACCCTGGATTTCCTGGTGGCATCCGGTCTGGTGCACAAGGTGGATGCCACCAGCAGCTTCATCGTCTGCGAGCACGGCCACCACGACCACCAAGAGCACGGCGCCCCCGTGATGCTGATCTGCGAGCAGTGCGGACAGGCCATGGAGATCTGCGACCCCGAGGTACATGAATCCCTGCGGACCTCCCTGGCGCACATCTACGCACTGCACGGCTTCCAGGCCCACGGTCTGGAGATCAAGGGCAACTGTCGCCAGTGTCTGGCCAGCCCTCATTGAACAGCATGCGCCCCCCGGGATGAATCCCGGAAAACCCCCATGCTTCATGCCGCGACAGTTCATCGGCCCCCGCGGCAACACGAAAATCACCCGCAGATGCCCGGCCTGCTGCCGCCAGGGCAGCAGGCCGGGCGTCCTCATACCGGGTGTCAGACGTCCTCGTCCTCGACCAGGTTCGCCGACACCTTGGCCAACAGACGGGAGAGCTGGCGACGGTCGTTGGCCGACAGCGAGGCAAAGGCTTCGGCCAGCGCCTCGGCCTGCCCCGGAAAGACGCGCTTGCTCAGCGTGCGTCCCTTGCGGGTGAGCACCACCAGGTTGGAACGGCGGTCATCGGGGTTGCCGTGCCGCTCCACCAGCCCGTCACGCACCATGCCGTCCACCAGCCCGGTGATGGTGGCGCGCGCCACCCCCGCCTGATCGGCCAGCACGTGCGGCGGCAGGCCGCTCTTGTGGCCTTCCAGCAGGAACAGCAGGATGAAGCGCCCTTCCGACAGCCCCTGGGGAGCCAGCGCCGCGGCGCGACGCCGATCGATCATTGCTGCCAGCGTCAGCGTCTGCGCACAGACGCGCATGCTGTCCTGGTCGGCAAGATCCTGACGTTCCGCTTCTTCCAGAAGGGCCTGATATTTGGGGTCAAGATCGATTTCCATGGTCTCTTCGTACTTCTTCGGTTTGGTCATTGACCATACGGATGGCCTCTTGCCTCGTCCGCATCCGGATTATTCTGGATGGCTGCCACCAAGCCGCATGCCATCTGCTCCCATCCTACACCATCGGGACAATATCCGACCGATATGGATCATGAGCCGCCGTCATATCCGGTGCGATTCCGTCACCGGACTTTCCAGCGTCAGGCCTTTGTGTCGATAATGTGAATTCATGTCACTCGCATGTATCAAGCCCCCAGGCTACGCCCTTCCGTCAGGCCAGAAACAGGCTCATCATGAACGGCGCCAGCAGCGTCAGCAGAAAGCCGCTGACCATGGCCATCGGGATGACGGACGGCGAACAGACCTGCTTGATGATGGGCAGGGACGAATCCATGGCCGTTGCACCGGCAGCGGCCAGTCCCACCAGCGGCCACCATCGGCCCAGCGCATACAGGATGACGAACGCCAGTAGCTCGCGCAGCAGATCGATGCTCAGGGCCATGGTGCCGTAGGCCTTGCCCAGCGCCTCGGCCACCATCACGCTGGACAGCGAGAACCAGCCGTAGCCGCTGGACAGCGCCAGCCCCGCCTTCAGGGGCACATCGGCCAGCCACGCCACCAGCGCACCACCCAGCATCGACCCCACGACCACCAGTCCGGGCAGCGCCAGCATGGCGGGCGACACCCATTGGCGGCTCAGGCGGATCTGGGCCAGGTCGGCCCCGATGATGCCGATCATCAGCAGCAGGAAGGTATTGCTGGACGGCAGAGCCAGCGACTCCAGGCCAAGGCGTTGCTGCGCCAGAAAGAGCAAGGCCCCCAGCGCCACCATGCCCAGTGCAATCAGCGCCTCGCGCAGGGGCGGCCAGGCCAGACTCAGCTGCTGGGCCAGCGACAGGCGCTCACGCTGTCGACCGGCTCCCCCCGTGCTCCCAAGGTCTGCTCCCGAGCCGCCTTCAGCACCAGGTCGTCCCCCGGCCTCGGGGGCGGCTTTCGCTGCCTGCAAGGCCGCTCCCTCGGGAAGCCTGTCGTCGGAAAGCCTCTCAGGCACGGCAGGCTCGGCCAGCGCCCCGCCCCGCACCTCCTCTCCGCCAGTCCGCACTTTCGGGGTGCGTGAAGGATTCAGCACCGACAGGCGCTGGCGCCAACGGGTCAGCCAGCGTCGTGAAGCCAGCACCAGCACGCCAGGAACCAGGGTGGTGGCCAGTGCAAAGAGCGCCGAAATGCCCAGAATGCGCCCCACCGACCCCGACGAGAACAGCACCTCGCCAAACTCGTGGCCGATGAGAAAGAGCATCAGCCAGATGAGGGGGGCAATCATGCCGATCAGCCGGCGGCAGAGCGCCTGGGGCGCCAGCCGACCGAACACGACCCCTGCGGCCAGGGCCAGCAGGATCGGCCAGAGAGCATTCAGGATATTCATCCTGACATGATAGCGGGCGGCGCAGTACCCGGCAGGGCCATCCCCGGAGAACCCCGGAAACAACACGAAAGATCAGAGGCTGGCTCCCTCGTTCCGCCCTGTTCGGGCCGTCCTCCTTGAACCTCCGTCGATCCGGGTACCGCGTGGAGCCCCCGCCCTACCCGAGCTGCCTTCCCCTCCAGGCGGCACGTGCAGCCGCGCCCTCGCTCACTTCAGATACGAGCGCAGCGCCGTCAAAACCACCTCCAGGTCCTGCTGCCGCTGCTGGGGCGTGCAGTCCGTCGCCCCCAGGTGCTCGCGGATGTGGTGTTCCAGCACCTGCCCCATCAGCCCGTTGACCGCCCCGCGAATGGCTGCGATCTGCTGCAGGATGGCCGCGCATTCGCTTTCCTGCTCCAGCGCCTTTTCCAGCGCAGCGGCCTGACCGGCGATGCGGCGCACGCGCGTCAGCAGGGCCTTCTTGTCTCGAATGGTGTGGGACATGAATCAGTGCACCGTGAGTAGGGTTATCTATACTGGGGTATAGTATAAAGCGCTTCTAAGGGAGGCTGCATGAAACCGACCGAAACCTCTTCGCCCGCCCCCGCCAACTGCGAGGTCATCCATTCCTTCACCCAGGGCAACCCTGTGGCCGAACGCCGCACCCGCTGGGTGATGTGGCTGACCCTGGTGATGATGGTGCTGGAAATCGCCGGCGGCTGGATCTTCAACTCCATGGCGCTGATGGCCGACGGCTGGCACATGAGCTCGCACGCCTTCGCCCTGGGGCTGACCGTCTTTGCCTACCGCATGGCCGCCCGCTATGCCCGGGACCGGCGCTTTGCCTTCGGTACCTGGAAGATGGAGATTCTGGGGGGCTACACCAGCGCCCTGCTGCTGGTGGGCGTGGCCATCAGCATGCTGGTGGAATCGGTGGAACGCATGGTCAACCCCCTGCCCATCGGCTATGACCAGGCCATCGCCACCGCCGTGCTGGGCCTGGCCGTGAACCTGGTGAGCGCCTGGATGCTGAAGGAAGACCATCACCACGGCCACTCCCACGGGCATACGCATGGGCACGACCACGGGCATTCACACGCGCATGCAAACAGTGCGTCTGCCGGACAGGCAGCGCACGACCATGATCATCATGCGCACAGCCCGGCCAATGCCCATGCCCACAGCTCCGACCATCGGCACAGCGACCACGACCCTGCCCACGCGCATGCGACCAGCCACGGACACGATGAGCACGCGCATGGCGCCCACGCCGACCTGAACCTGCGCGCCGCCTACATCCACGTGCTGACCGACGCGGCCACCTCCATTCTGGCCATTCTGGCCCTGTTTGGCGGCAAATGGTGGGGGGCCAGCTGGCTGGACCCGCTGATGGGCATCGTCGGCGCCGTGCTGGTGGGCGTCTGGGCCAAGGGGCTGCTGCGCGACTGCGCCCTCGTGCTGCTGGATGCCGAGATGGACAACCCGCTGACCGAGCGCATCGCCCGCACGCTGACCGGGGCCGCCATGCCGGTGAAGGTGCAGGACCTGCACCTGTGGCGGGTCGCCAATGACAAGTACGCCTGCATCGTGGCCCTGCAGGTGGCGTCCCCCACAGTGACGACGCCTCCGCCCGTGGCGGATGTCCCTGCCAAAGACCGCTGCCCGCAGGATGCCACCGGATCCACAACGGAAGGCGGCCAGCATCACGGCACCGACGCCGGCTGGCAGCCCCGCCCTGCCCCCGACTACTTCCGCCGGCTGCTGAGCGCCCATCCCGAGCTGGTGCACATCACGGTGGAAGTGGACGTGGTCGCCACTGGCGGGCAGCCTGCAGTGCCCCACTGAACGAACGGTGCCCGACATGGGCCATGCACGAGCCCGCCAAGCACGCTCCTGTAAAGCGCGCGACTCGTGCCCGCCTTCGTGCCCCTTACATCAGCCCCGTGCTGCGCAGTACCGTGATGCCGATAGCCGCCGAGAACATGGCACCAAACGTGGTGATGCCCACGATGTTGGCAGCCGCCACGTCATTGCCGCCCATGGCCTTGGCCATCACATAGCTGGCTGCTGCCACCGGCATCGCACACATCAGGAACAGCACCCCCATCGGGATGCCTCGTAGCCCAAAGGCCAGCCCCACTGCCACGGCCGTCAGCGGCGCCACCACCAGCCGGCCGATACTGGCCTGCAGCGAGATACCGGAGGTATCCATCACCGAGCGGACATCAAAGGTGGCACCGGCGCAGATCAGCGCCATGGGTAGCGCAATGTTGGCCATGTATCGCGCCGTCTGCATGATGGGCCTGGGGAGATCGATGTTCAGGCGCTGCAGCAGCAACGCCGACACGATGGCCACGATCAGCGGGTTGGTGACGATGTTGCGACCGATATGCAGCCAGCGGCGGCGACCTGCCCGCGCACCCGAACGACTGAGCGTGATCACTGACAGCACGTTGTAGAGCAGCGTGACCACGCCCACATAGACCGCCCCCGACGGCAGCCCGGCGTTGCCGTAGGCGTTCTGCACGAAGGCCAGCCCCATGATCGCCATGTTGCTGCGGAATACCCCCTGCACGAACACGCCCTTGTCGCGCACCTCCGGCACGAAGCGCCATGCGTACAGCTCTGCCCCCAGGTACAGCAGCAGCGTCGTGCTGACACCCGCAGCCAGCATGACGGCTTCCTGGCCGTAACGGATCTCGCTGCTCATCAGCTCATGAAACAGCAGACATGGCAGCCCGTAGTTGAAGACCAGCCGGGAGGCTTTCGCCGCAAAAGCCGCATCCACCTGCCCCGTGCGGCGCATCACCACGCCAAAGCCCAGCAACAGCACGCTGGGCAGGGTCACGCCCACGGCGAACAGGATGGCATCAAACAGCTCTTTCATCGGGGAAACGCGCGCCTCAGCGCCGTTGCGCCTTCAGCAGATCCGCCACCAGGAAGGCCAGCTCCAGGCTCTGCGACCCATTGAGCCGCGGATCGCAAGCGCTGGTGTAGCGCTCCTGCAGGCTCTCGTCCGTCAGGTTCTGTCCGCCGCCCCGGCACTCGGTCACGTCCTGGCCGGTCAGCTCCACATGCAGGCCGCCAGCAATCGTGCCTTCGGCCTCGTGCACCGCGAAGAACTCGCGCACCTCCTGCACCACATTGCCGAAGTCGCGTGTCTTCAGCCCGTTGGAGCTGGTCACGGTATTGCCGTGCATCGGGTCGCAGCTCCAGATCACCGGACGGCCGCTGGCCTTCACCGCCCGCACCAGCGCCGGCAGGTGCTTCGGCAGCTTGCCGGCGCCCATGCGCGTGATCAGCACCAGCCGACCCGGCTCCTGATTCGGATCCAGCGCCTGCATCAGCCCCAGCACCTCGTCCGGCGTGGCCGTGGGCCCCACCTTCACGCCAATGGGGTTGTGAATGCCGCGCAGGTACTCGATGTGCGCCCCATCCAGCTGGCGCGTGCGCTCGCCCAGCCACAGCATGTGGGCCGAGGCCCCGAACCAGCGCCCCTGATGCGGCCCCTCGCCCGGTCGCGTCAGCGCCTCTTCATACGGCAGCAGCAGCGCCTCGTGCGAGGTGTAGAAATTCACCCGGTTCAGCGACGACCCGGCCCCGTCCAGCACACCACAGGCCCGCATGAAGGCCAGCGCCTCGCCGATCCGGTCAGCCAGCTCCTGATAGCGCTGCCCCTGCGGGCTCTCCCGCACGAAGTCCGCCGTCCAGGCATGCAGCTGGTGCAGGTCGGCAAAACCGCCACCCGCCAGCGCTCGCAGCAGGTTCAGCGTGGCTGCGCTGGCCGAATAGGCACGCAGCAGCCGCTCCGGCTGCGGCACCCGGTCCGCCTCGGTGAACGCCCCGCCATTGATGATGTCGCCGCGATAGCTGGGCAGCGTCACCCCGTCCCGCGTCTCGGTATCGGCCGAACGCGGCTTGGCATACTGCCCCGCAATGCGCCCCACCTTCACCACCGCCTGTGCCGCCGCATACGTCAGCACCACCGACATCTGCAGCAGCGCCCGGAAGGTCTCGCGCGCCGCATCGCCATCCAGCATGTCAAAGCTCTCGGCGCAGTCGCCCCCCTGCAGCAGGAAAGCCCGCCCTGCCGCCACCTCGGCCAGCTGCGCCCGCAGCGCCTGCACCTCACCCGCAAAGATCAGCGGCGGAAAGGCGCGCAGCTGCCCGCACACCGCATCCAGGCGCCCCTGGTCCGGATAGGTCGGCATCTGCCGGGCCGGATGCGTGCGCCAGCTCTCGGGCGACCAGGAGGAAATGCCGGCAGCGGCAGCAGACACGGAAGCAGAATCCTTGGGAGCAGTCGTCATGATAGAAGGCAGCAATCGGATACGAGTCAGGGAAGAGCCTATTGTAGGAGAGCGGGCCGCAGCCGGCCGCGATGTCAGATGGGCATCGAACCGTCTGGCCCCGGACGAGGGGACTCACCCATTGCCAGTTCATATCCCGTGCTGCGCCCTCCCCCCGGCGACCTTCGCAGCACCCCCAGGTCCAGCAGCTGCGTGATGTCACGCAGCGCCGTATCCTGCGAGCACCTGGCCATGCTGGCCCAGCGGCTGCTGGTGAGCTTGCCGTCGAAGCCGTCCAGAAGCCGGTTCAGCAGCTTGATCTGCCGCGGATTCATCGGGGTGCTGCCCCAGCGCTGCCAGAAGCGTGCCTTCATCAGCACCGCATCCAGCGTCGCATGCGCACTGGCCAGCGCCCGTCCCAACGTGGCCAGAAACCAGGACAGCCAGGCCGTCACATCCATGCTGCCCTTCTGCGTCTGCTCCAGGATGTCGTAATACGCCTTGCGCTCGCGCTCGATCTGCGCCGACAGGCTGTAGAAACGTTCCGTGCTGCCATCGGAGCGCGCCAGAAACAGATCCCCGATGGCTCGCGCAATGCGCCCGTTGCCATCCTCGAACGGATGCAACGTCACGAACCATAGGTGGGCCAGCCCGGCCTTCAGCAGTGCTTCGGCACGAGCACCGTTGACCGGGACATCGGCCGGTGCTCCCAGGCCTGGCGCATTGGCCCAGGCCAGAAAAGCCGCCATCTGCTCAGGCAACGTGGCGGCCGGCGGTGCCTGAAAATGCACGCGCGGCCGATGCACCGGACCGGACACCACCTGCATGGGCCCACGCGCATCCGTGCGCCACTGCCCCACCCCGATCCGGACCATGCCGGAATGCCCCGTGGGAAACAGCGCCGCATGCCAGCCAAACAGACGCTCTGCCGTCAGCGGCGCATGACAGTTGGTCGTGGCGTCCAGCACCATCTCGACCACGCCTTCCACATGCCGGTCCACCGGCGCCACGGCCCCCACGTCCACGCCCAGCCGCCGGGCCAGCGAAGAGCGCACCGAGCGCACGTCCAGACTCTCCCCCTCGATCTCGCTGGTCTTCAGCACATCCTCGGTCAGCACCCCCAGGCTGGCTTCCGCCCGCTGAGCCTCACCCAGATCCTGCAGCCGCCCCAGCAACCGCCCCTGAGCCTGGCTGACCTCGATGAGCAACGGAAACAGCACCGGCAGGTCATGGCGCCAGCAAGGCCAGTCCGGTTGCTGCCAGATGTAGCGCGACTGATCGTCCATTTATTCTCCGCAGAATATGCGGAGATTAGAACGGGATTCGCCGCAGAGAGCAAGGCCTAGCAGCCATTCTCATGGCGTTGGGAGCCCTTCCAGAAAATTTTGCCAGTCTCGTGGACGACAAAGCGGGATCACTCTCCTAGACTGGCTCCGCCTCAAGTTCGTTGCACCGAGGCAACAACCTCTTACATGGAACAGGAGATCCAGCATGTCCAACAAGTCCAATAAGTCTGGCCCCTCGTCACAGGGGCACGGTGGTACTCGCAGCCCCATGGCCCCGATGGATGCAGCCCGCATCCAGTCTGCCACCGCACGGCAGAACGGCGGCATGACACCGGCAGGCAGCTTCGTCTCGCGGGCGCAGCGGGCAGCCTCCCATAACAGCAACAACGGCAAGAAGTAAGCCGCTCAGTGCTCTCGGAGCCAAGATGGTACGCGCGGCCCCGAGAGCACACTGATCATGAAATAGCTCACGGAAAGATCGCAACAGATCAGGCAATGTTCCCAAGCCCATAACACTTCCCCGGATCGTTCACCCAGATGGAAACCAGCAGCACCATTCCACCGACCCCCTTCCCACGACTTGGGGAGATCTATAGAAACCTGGCCCTGTCCCTGGGAACGAAACGGGACAGCAATGAACTCGACCGTCTGGCCCGGGAAGGAGAATATGACTGGAGAATCCCCGACGCCTTGATGGATAAGCTCTTCATCGAGCCGATCAACGAACTGACTCAAAGAACAGAGCAAAAAAGCAAAAAGACACTGGCCAACCGCTTCTCGGCGCTGACACTGAAGTTTCTCACTGCTGTCCAAGAGGCGTACCTCCAGCTTGTCACATCCATGGAACTGACGGCGACCGACCGAAATAGCGCTCTTCCCTTGCTGACCAAGGCCCTCTTCGGCCCTGCAGCCGGATATGGGCTCATGAAATTCAAGGAGGAGCTTGGAGGTCCAGACCTTGCCAAGCTGCTTGACGAAAGCTCCAACCCCATGGAGGAAGCTTTCCTTTGGTTTGAGAACGCCACAAAGATCAATATCAAAGAACTATTCCCGGAATCCCATGGCAGCGACCGTTCTCGAATGGAGCTGATCCGTCGATGGAGAGTGGGCGACAGCCTCCCTGACTACGATAGTATTGACAAGACCGTCAACGAGATCTTCAACAGAACCCAAGGCCAAGACAACAAACAACTTGAAGAACTTTGCAACAAATTCGCCTTCTGGCTGCTTATCGGGAGATCAATTTCCTGGTTCAACGAAAGCACCAAGACAAAACCAGGCAGAATAATTAAATACTCTCTTGAAAACCCAAATTACGGACTAGAAGCACTACGTCATCTCGTAAAATGCAACGACGAGAATTTTCTAACCACCATAAACAATACAAAAAATGAGTACTCAACACTAAAGAAAGGCCTCTATGGCATCCCCACCAAACCCAGAAATAAAGAAAATCTCTTAAGAACTCTCGAGGA
>ERZ773072.103-NODE-103-length-47974-cov-4.696947_pt1 | contig 47974 bp, 39 predicted proteins | sample MGYA00580617_ERZ773072 | MGnify/ENA primary metagenome ERZ773072 (study PRJEB29015, sample SAMEA2737970) | human oral metagenome | biome: human oral; feature: human-associated habitat; material: dental | place: China | collected 2122 ...
TGCCCTGCTCAGTGTCAATCACCTCCGGTGGCGCACCAGCCAAATCAGCCACCAGAGCGTAGAACACCGCATCCACCTGCGCCTGCGACCACCCCGATACACCACCAGAAGCAGTGTCATTGTTGGCGGTGAGGTTAACCTGCCCCACCAACTCACCCGTACCAGGATCCTGCACCCACACACGACCAACAACACCAGACGCATCCCCAGCGGTAGTGTGCTCGGCGACCAAGTCATTGCCCACATACGTAAACACCTGACGGGAGACCACCTCACCCGTGTCAGTGTTTAGGCAGGTTTTCGCGACCCTACGACCCAGACCGTCATAGGAATACACCCACCGCACACCCGGAGCATCCGACGACGAAAACTCCGTCACCTGACCCATGGACCCCGCATAACTGAAGCGCTTGACCAAGGGTTTGAGTGAGTTCCGCCTGGTGACGGTTTCGGTGACCCGGCCCAGTTTGTCATAGGTGTAGGAAGTCTTGCCCACACGAGTCACCAACGTGCCCCTAGTCTCCACACCAGTAGACTGTGCGGTCTGCGAACTCTGGGCACTGCGGGCAGACCTTGCTAACGCCACCCCACCCACAGTATCCTGCGCACCCAACTCTGGCGCAGCAATACTAGTCAGCATGCCCGCAGCAGAATACCCATACAACTCCGAAGCATCAGAAGTAGTGGCACCAGCTTGTGCCGCAATGCTGCTTTTATCCCGAGACACACCGGTGACCCGGCCCAACACATCCACATCAAACCTGGCCACACCAGCCAACACATCATTAACCACCGACACGGTGTTATCAGCACGCCACGCCCACGCACGACCCGCCACCATCGCAGGAGAAGCATCATCATGGCCGTCAGCATTCGGGCCTGACAGAGACGAGACCACATCATTGACCACACGGCCGCGCTGATCGAACTCAAACTGGCGCACCACAGAGCCCATAATGAGCTGATCCCTCCGGCCCGCAGCATCCATACCCAACGCCACATGCGCCAACCCCAGGCCACCATGAATGACATCCACATGCGAGACCTCACCAGCATCATCAAACACAAACGCCTGCTGGGTGACAGCCCCTGCGGCATTCACACCCACCTGGTTGGTGCGCCCATACCCATCGCGACCCACACTGATCGTCGTGGTCTCCCCCGAGACCAACGTCGTCGACTCCGACACCAAACGCCCATACTCATCCCAGGCATACGTAATGGCAGCATCATTATTAGCGACCTCGTCTAGGAAACCACGGTTGTTGTAGGAGAAAATCGTATCCACACCCTGGCTGTTGGTCTGCTGGATCACCCGACCAATACTGTCCTGCCACGTGGTGGTCACCCCACCCGCAGCATCCACCACCCGCGACCAGCCTTCTGTGAGATTCTGCTCAAACCTGGTGACCAAACCATTGTAATCCCGCTGCTGGATCACAGTCCCATCCAGATCAAAGTCAAACTCCCACCGACGCCCATCAGCATTCACCAAACCGACCACATCCATTTGGGTGTTATACACCAGTTGGGTCTGCCCGCCTGCGGCATCAGTAATCAAAGCAGGCTTATCAAACACCGTGTACTCGGTAGCTGTGACCGCACCAATCTCATTAACCGTCTGGATGACATTGCCCTCCCCATCAAACGTCGCCCGTACCTGCGACCCATCAGGGTTGGTGACCTGCCACGCCCACCCCTCCGGCGAATAATCAACCCGGGTGGTGTTGCCGACCGGGTCCATCGACTCAACAACCCGACCCGCAGCATCCCGGACCACGGACCACCGACGGCCCGCAGCATCCGTGGTGGCGATTATTCTGCCTGCGGCATCACAGTCTACCTGGGTTTCCACCCCAGCGGGATCCACACTACCCGCAGCCACCAAACCACTAACCAACCAGTCATAATGGTAACGCGTGGTCAGACCAGTGGGATCGGTAACAGCAGTAATGTTGCCTGCAGCGTCCACCTCAACTTCCGTGACCAACCCATCACGGCTAGTAACCTTAGCTGGTATCCCCCACGCCGCAGGCTCCGCCGCCGTCTGCGACCCATCAGGATAAGTGACACTAGTGATAAACCCATCCTCATCGAAATGAGTCTCCGTCATTCCACCATTTGGAGCGATAGTGGAAATCACATCATGATACTGGTTGTACGCATAGTCCTCACACACCCCAGTAGGGGTAATGACCCGCCACACATCCCCGGCGACTGTCGACCGGTACACCGTCGGACGCACGTCCCCCAACACCTCGTCGTGCAACCACTCGGCCGGGACCTGCCACGGCTCCTCCGACCGGGCACCATCACGGCCTTGGCCCACTAACCCAGCAGCCACCAAGCCACCCTCACGCAGGGCTTTGACCAACGGCAATGCCTCCAAACGCTGTAGCCGGTCCGGAATCACCGCATCCCCAAGCTCCAGTGGATCACCAGCAAACTCAGTAGCTGTTTCCACAGCGACACATATCCGACCACCTTCAGGAGCATCAGCACCCAGGTCATCAAGCCAGACCGCAGCGTTGGCGAACATCCCACCCGTACCCGCCTGGGTAATCACACGATCTTCATCATCAAACACATAGGTGTAGGACACCCCATTACGATCCGTCCACCCGCACACACGGCCCGCATCGTCATAGTGGTAGGACAACGCCCCGGCTGCGGAGTTAATCACCCTGCGCAGCCGACCGTGAGCATCGTATTCGTAGGAGATCAACCGGACTGGTTCCTCATCCGGCCGATCTTCATGTTTCAGCCACACACTAGCCATGCGGTGGGTACGCCGGTCCCACACCAACTCCAGCATGGTGCCGTCACTGCGCCGCATACTGGTCATCAACCCCGACGATTGATCCCAGCCATACTCAATCATATGACCGGTCCGGTGAATCACCGCCGACAGGCCAACCTCAAAGCCTATACCCGCATATCCTGCAACAGAGGCAGACTTGTAACCATAACCACCAAACGTGACGCCTACCGTGTCTGGGTCAGGCTCACTGTCAGGATCATGCAAATTAGTTACGTCTTCTACTGGGCCTACCGGTCGCACCATGGACATCTCAGTGGCGGTGGCAAACACATACACCAACCCCGCCGCAACATCCCGCACCCTATAGGCACCATCAACAAACGAGAGTAACCACGGCCTGCCATCAGCACGGACCTCAGACCCATCTAACGGGGCAGCAGGGAAGGTCACCAACGCCCCATCCGGGGTGAGCATGAGTACTTCATCGGGGCAGATTTCAATACGGCAATCCATCCGGGAGACCCACTGTGGCCCCAACGCACGCCCCAACTCATGCCCGGAGTTACTATTCCGGTCAATCACCAACGGCAGGACACCCGGAATAGACACATCGGTTTCATAATCCACCATTGCACCGGTAGCCATATCCACCGGTTCCGCAGCAAAACAAATCTCCCCACCCCGGGTAATCTTCGAATACGCACTTTTCGCGAACTTCTCCCCCGCAACCTTTGACAACCCCTCAGCACCCTTGAGCGCTACCTTACTGGCCGCGTTTTTCGCCGCAGACAACGCCTTGGTCCCCATATTGGCGGCTTTGTTAGCCATCGTCGCGGCCTTCGCCCCCATCTTCCCCGCCTTAATTCCTTTAAAAATCGCCCCACCCGGCAACGAGGTTAACAAATCAAAAGCAAACTCACCCCACGAGGCTTCCCCACAAAGAGCCAACAACCCCTTCAAGGCCACACCAATACCCACCAGGACCGCACCGATAATGTTCAACCCCGGGATCAGTAGCAGAATACCGCCAATGATTGACAGTGCATCAGCAATAAACGACAACAAGTCAGCGTTCTTCGACACGAAATTCTTAATCTCAGCCCACACCGCAGAAAGCCCCGTCGGATTCTCCTGGAACCGCTTCCGCGCCTGGGTATCAATCACCCCAACCTGCGTAGTCACATCCGTACCCAACTGATTCTTCAGCACCCCCGCCTGGCTAACATCCCCATCCCAGGTAGCCTTCACCGCCTCATAATGAGACCACGCAGCCAACCGCTCTGCTTCTGCGGTAGCTGCCGCTGTCTCAGCTGTCGCAGCCGTCGCCGCCAGCGCCGGCCCCGCCGGGGTCACCGACCCCAACAATGCCGCCCCCTTAGCCACCCCAGCCTTGGTCTTCGCCGCAGCCGCAGCAAGCTCCGCTGTGTTATAGCGGGTCACCGCAGCCTGCACCATCCCATGATCACCCCGAGACTTAGTGACCAACAACCCCATCTTGGACAAACAATCCGTCAGCGCATGGAAATACTTGTTAATCGCATTACCCACCGCCTCATGGGCTTTACCAGTAACATCCAAATGCCCCGGCAACTGGGAGTTAACCAGTTCTTTGTATTTCTCGCCTTCGGTGCCGATATAACCACCGTCGTTAATCGCCCGCAATGCGGCCGCTGCGGCGGTGGCTTGTTGCCCGAAGTTCACCCATTTCGTTCCGATCGCTGCGACCGTTTCCGGGGAACCACCCACATGGAACGTGGTCTGTTCAAACGACGAAAACGGTGCAAGATACGGAACCGGCATGACAAACTCCCTGACACAAAAACTACAGTGAACAAAATTAAATTATTGAGTACAAAACTAAATCAGAACGTAGCTATCCCGTAAAGAACAGCAATACGTCTACCCCACATGGGGTTTACAAGACACCTCAAAACCTCAGGCGCCCACACAACACACGTATGTCAGCGGACACCAGCACCACACACCTTTACACATTCAATAAAGAGGTCGGTGCCAGCATCCAGCTCGACATCTACGTAACCGGACAGAACTAGCGACCATTCGCCAGTCGGCGTCTGGGTTACGCTTCGCCAGACAGAGTCTGAGTCACGCGCTGGCGGGTCTCACCCACAGACTGCGTATTCTCATCCAGTGCGGCGCGAACCTGCCCCAGAACTTCGCGTGCCTGCTGGGCATTACCGGACCACTTGCGGTGGATGCCAGCATATTGTTCCTGCTCGCCACCTTCCCAGCTGCCGCCGCTGAGTTTGCCTAGCTCGCCGTCCATATCGTTCAGGGTTCCCTCAATGGACATCATCACCTGGTTTATATCCCCCGATGCGGTTTCAGCCGTGGAATTGTCGTATGCGTATACGCCGTCAGACATAACTACACCCTTTCGGTAAAAAATTTATTTGTTGAACAGTTGGTATGAAGCTTCTAGATGATGTTGCCCTGCGGCATATCCATGCCCGCAAACCGATTTTGCAGAGTCTGGTGCTGCTCATCGTCACCAGATGAGTATGCCTGACCTGCACCTTCCACACGACCGGTCAGATCGGTCAGAGCGGAATTGATTCCTTCCATGCACTCACTCCATGCTTGAGTCATTTGCTGCCAGGACCCCACGGCCATGCCTTTCCATACTGACTCCAGAGGCGCGATAGCTTCCATGAACTTAGAGGAATCCTGCTGCAGGCTCTGGTTGTGCTGCTGTAGGGACTGCACGTGCGAGGTAATCGCAGCGTGCTCAACTGACATCTTGGACGCATCAGCCATGACAAATACTCCTTTGTATTACAAAACAACTGTTGATTGATCGGACATTTTTACACTGCATTACCAACTAGGCTGCATAGCTAGCTTGGGAACGCTAGGCGCTACAACTCTTACTCTGATTTAGAGAGCACTTCCCAGTGTGAATCTCGCAACTCATCGGTACCTTCTCGGACAGCCTTGAGTGAATCTTCGACCGAGTCCAAGATATCGACGATACCTTTCGCGTTTTCGTTCATTTTCCGGGCAGCTTGGTAGTAGCCATCGGCCTCTGCGGCAATCCAACGCGGCTCCAGTTTTGCCACGCTTGACAGCATCAGATTCAATGTTGAGCGCATTCTGGTCATTGTTGAGATAATGTCTTTTTCCGAGGTCTGCGATGTGGAACGCTTGAATGCGTAATAATCACCACTGCTATCAACCGCACCTCCACCAGTGGCCGCACCGGCGCGAGCGCCAGCACCTCCACCAGAACCACCTCCGCCTTGAAGCTTTGACGCGAATTCATTGAGCGAAGATGACAGTTTGCCATCAAACTCGGATGTGGAACTCGCAATCTGGCTGGACACATCGCCTAGGCCATCGACGTTATCCAACAAGGTTCTCCTGGAGGTTTTCCATTCAGAGAAGAATGACTCCACAGCAGTGCTCATGCGAGCACCATGAACATCATCGACACCCGAGAGGCTTGTCATGCCGTTTTCCACAGCCTCAAGCTCTGCTTTCACATTTTTAAGGTTGCGGCCAACGGTAGTCAGGTGCGCTACCGGGATTTGGACCTTATCACTCTGAGCCATCACACACTCCCTTCACATCTATTCGGCCGCCACAGTGAGGACAATGTCATCGTCTGCGGCACGGAGGTCACCCAACTGCTCGGGCTCGAGTGCCAGTTCTGGATCCAGCACCCGCCCCGTGAGCTCAGGGAACGTATTGATACTGTTGGTCAGCCGAATAACCATGTCCCGGATTGTGGGTGCGAGACCTTCTTCCGGGGCAACCCCAGAGACCATTGCTACCCAGGAGGTAGAGGGCACGGGTAGTGCCGCCTGGTAGTTCCAGATTGTCCTACGGTCCGTTAAAGGCCCGATCTGGCTACGTCCACCGAACAGCGCGTAGGCCGCGTCATTGTCGGTGGTGCGATGCTCAAAGCCTTCGCGCCCGCTGAAGGCGGTGTCAACAATGGTCATGCTTGCGGATTGGGGCGAGAAACTTTGCCACCGCACAAGAAGAGTACAGGCGGACATTTCTCCATCGTCCAGCGTTCCGGGTAGCACAAATGACAATAGAACTTTATTGTCTTGTGCAGCTTTAACAGCCTCTTCAAGTCGCGCATATATCGCTTTTCGTTGTGCTGATTTTAGTCGCTGCCCAGAATAGAACTGGTCGATGATGCGCTCGGCTTGGCGCTGCCATGATGCTGGGTGTGTATCTAGAAAAGCCCAGCTGGTTGGCAATTGTGCTGTCCACAAAAAGTTGGGCCTAAATGCCTGAGGGTGTAGTGATAACTGCTGCTGCCGAACATCCGCATTATCCTCGCCAGTTACCAAATCGGTCATCACCACATCCTTACGCGTCACTCATGTATCAACTCTGCATATTATGTACAGCAAAAGCTAGTCTACACAAACTTTTAGTTTTTGTGGAGTGATACCCGCACTTTATCCATTAATTTTTGATGAAAATGCTCTTATTCTGGATAAAAAGCCAGTTGTACCAGGTGTTTTTTGCCGGATTTGTCCACCCAATTCGCGCGACCCGCTGGTAGGCGCTGGAGGTAGACTCCTGGCCATACCTGTCCTTCTTGACGGTCGCCGGACAGCAAAATTCCGTTGGCACCAGCGTCCTTAAGCCCTTGCAGTACGGGCTCGTAGCTGGACCGACCGATTCCAGCTGCGCGGCGAGCAATGATCACATGCAGCCCAATATCTGCTGCTTGGGCCAGGAATGGAACGAGGGGCTTGAGGGGGTTGTTATTACCTTCGATCATGTCAAAGTCGTCCACCACAATGTAGATTTCGGGCCCTGACCACCATGAACGGTTGCGGAGCTGTTCCACAGTCACGTCGGAGGGCGGCAGGCGCCGCTCCAGCTCAAGTCGGATGCCTTCAACGAGTGTTTTGGCCGCGCTGGCGGTACCCGCGTAGTCACCCAGGAAGTCTGGAGGCACGAATCCCAGGAGGTTGCGGCGCATATCGAACATGCCGAACATCACTTCGTTGGCTTTCTTACCAATCAAAGCTTCGGAGATTAGCGCCCGCAGTGTGGATGTCTTGCCGGTTTGGGAATCCCCCACCACGATGATGTGGCGTTGCCCACCATCCAGGTCGAATTGCACGGGTCCCAGGTCCGCCTCGGCAATGCCAACAATTGCTGCGGGGGCGCTGTCGTAGTCGGTGCGCATTTGTTCGTAGGTGACCAGTTCCGGCAGCATCCGCACTGCTGGCGCACCGCCACCTTGCCAGGCGTCGGCAATGGCTGCGACGACCCCTTCTATCGTGTTGTCGCGGATAACGTCGGGTTGGTCGAACGTCGGTAAGCATATTTGTGAATAGAGTTCGTCCATGCTGAGTGCCCGGCCAACCGGAGCGCCCTTCATCCCGATCATGGCGCGGCGGCCGATGATCGAGTCAATGGGGTCGTTCAAGTGCATCTCTACCTTGGTGCCGATCACGGCCTGTAGCTGCAGGCGGAAGTCAGCCCACCGCCCGGACACGAAGATCACATGGATGCCAAAACCCAGGCCGCGTTGTGCGATGGTCTGCACAATCTCGGCGAGCATGTCAAAGTCTTGCCGGAAGCTTGACCAGCCATCAACGACCAGGAAGATATCGGACGCCACCAATTCAGGGATGCGGCCGTTGCGGTGCATTTCCCGCATCTGTTCGGCACCATCAATTTTGTATTGGCTGAACAGTTCCTCGCGCTGATGCAGCCAGTTCTTCATTTCAGCGATGAGTCGGCTCAGTTTTTCTTCTTCAAGCCGGGATGCCACACCACCAACGTGCGGCAGTTTTTCCAGGTAGCTGAGCCCGGAGCCGGACATGTCCACAATGAAAAAGTTGACCTCTTCCGGGGTGTGCGTCAGCGCCGCAGAGGTGATCAGGGTGCGCAGCACGGTGGACTTTCCGGACTGTGGCGAGCCGAGGATGGCCATGTTGCCGCCGGATCCGGCGAGGTTGATGGTCATGGGGCCCTGCCACTGTTCCATGGGCTTGTCTTTTATGCCCAGGGGGAATTCCAGGTAGGCTTCGCGCTCTACTTGGAGTCCCTTGTCGGAGGTGAGGTGCGCCCTCCCCAACACTTGCTCTAGGCCCAAGCGCTCTGGGAGCGGCGGCAACCAGATTTGGCGGGTTTTTTCAGCGGCCGTGCGCAGGCGATCCACCACCACTTCCAGGGTGATGCGCTCGTCGTTGTTGCGGCCCGCCATGGCGGCCTGCTTTTCCCGTTCCAGGCGGTATTCCTCTTCCCGCTGCTGCAACCATTGCTCGGTGGTGTTGAGTAGTTCCAGTGGCATGGCCACAGGCGGGAGCGAGCGGTCTGCTTCGCGGGCCGTGGCCACATACGGGCCGGACACGTAGGCGGCTTTGAAGCGTTCGAAAATGTCTGGGTCCACTTTCAGCAGACCGGAGCCGGGAATGGGCGGCAGTTCGTGGGCATCGGGCGATCCGATGGCGGCGCGGGATTCCTGCGCGGAGAAGGTGCGCAGACCCAGGCGGTAAGACAGGTAGGATTCCAGACCACGCAGGCGGCCTTCTTCGAGGCGCTGCGAGGCCAGCATCAGGTGCACACCAATGGAACGGCCGATGCGCCCGATCTGCACAAAAAGGTCAATGAATTCAGGCTTGGCCGCCAGGAGCTCGCCGAACTCGTCGATCACCACAAAGAGGTGCGGCAGCGGGTCTGTGACTTCGCCTTTGTTGCGGAGTTTGTTGTATTCGCCCACGTTGGGCAGGTTTCCTGCTGCCTGGAGGACGCGTTGTCTGCGCTGGATTTCGCCGAGGATGGAGTCGTGCAGGCGGTCCACCAGCCCAGCGCCGTCTTCCAGGTTGTCCACGATGGCGGCGGTGTGCGGCAGGGCTTCCAAGCCCGCGAAAGTCGCGCCACCCTTGTAGTCCACCAACACAAGAGACAGCATGTCTGGGTGGTGACAAATGGCCTGGCCCAACACGATGGTGCGCAGCACTTCGGATTTACCGGAACCGGTCGCACCAACACACAGGCCGTGCGGTCCCATGCCGTTGAGCGCGGATTCTTTGATGTCCAGGCTCACGGGCCCACCCGTGGAGTCCACACCGTAGGGCACGTTGAGGAAGTCCTCGACGGAACGCGGTGCCCACAGGGCGTCAATGTCGTAGGTGTTAAAGTCCGCAATGCCCAGCAGGCGGTCCAGGGTGATGGTTTTCTCTAGGGGCGCGTCGGGAATGGCGTCTTCCACTAGGCGCAACGGCGACAGTTCGCGGGCGGTCGCCTCCGCCAGCCTCGGGTTCACCACATCGGCGGTGCCTTTGTAGCCGCCGTACAGCAAGCGCTGCGGGAAACCCTTGGCACCTTCCTCCGGCTCCCCCACCACACCGCGGTCGAGGAGTTGAACGCTGAAGGCGAGCGCGACGTCGTCAAGCGTGCGCTTATCATCTGTGCTTTTCGACGCCCCCTTGCGCCGCTGCTTCTTCCCCTGGCCAAAGCTCACGCGCACATCAACGTGGGAGGGTTCCATGCGCTGCATCGTGGCGGTGGAGATGATGGTGATGCGGGCTTTTTCCAGGTCCTCCACCTCGGCGAGTTTGCTCATCACAAAACGCCCATGGTCGGATTCCATGTCCACCACCACGATCAGGTGCGGGCGCTCCACCTGGATCATGCGGGTTTTGCCTTTGGCGGTCATTTCTTCACGGCGCTCATCCAGCTCGGAGATCAGCGCCTCGGCGGAATCCTCGTCGGTGGAGGCACCGCGCAGGCCGATCGGGCCGTCGAAACGGTGGTCGTCCAGAATGTGCGGGAGCCACAGCGCCCAGCGTCCGGTGTCCTCGCCGCCGGACAGCGGCAGCGCCAGGTGCAGGCGCAGGTCATCAGGGGCGTGCAGCACCGCCACCTGCAGCAACAGGGCGCGGATGGCGTTGGCGGTGACATCGTGCGGGCCGATCAACGACACGGTGCCGTGAAGGGGGACGGCGATGGGCAGGTCGTCGATAGTGCTGCAGCGTTTCAGCATGCGGTCAAGATGTGCTTGGGAGATCGGTTCGGGTACCAACATCGGGTCGCCAGCCGGGCGAACCGTCACCCCGCACGCCAAATCACCCGTGCCCACCCCCAAACGCACCACCAGGAAATCCTCGTCAGACGGGCGGCGCTCCCACAGGCGGTGCGGCTGGCGAATCACGTCCGACAACGCGCCCGGCGCGGGGTTACGCAACGCCGACTGCTCGCGCTGCTCTTCGGCAAGGTCGCGGATGGTATCTTCCTGTTCCTCCAGGTGTTCCAGGAAACGTTCGCGGGAGTCTTCCGCTTGTTTGCGGGGACCAGTCTTGGCTCGCAGCAATGCACCGCCCGCCGTGATGAGCACCACCACCAGCATGGCCACGCCGACGGCCATGCGGATGGGGTTTCCTGAGGAAAACATCATGAGAACCATGCCCATGCCCGCCACCACAGGGAGCACTGCCTTCAACGCGCCACCCCCGCCGCCCCCGCCCGCGCGGATGGTGGGTACCGATGCCAGTTCAACAGGCTTTTCGGGCGTAATTTGCCGATGCAAACGAGCCGGACGGTGAATTAAACGAGTACTCATCAGTCCCCTTCAAACTGCCTACGCAACGCCTCTTATCGTGTGTAAAACTTAATATCACTATTATGGCAGGAGTGTTTATTCGTCTCAGCGTATTCTGGCAAGACCGCCAATTGGACGTGAGCCTACCAGCACAGCGCCCTATTGTGGACATCATTGACGACGTCACGGGCTTACTCACAGCTACTGATGCCCACGATGCCAACCCCCAGGACAACGTTGTGGACGCTCGCACGTGGGTACTGTCCTCCCCCACTACCGGAATACTCAATTCTGAGGCGACGCTGGAAAGCTACGACATTGTCGATGGTCACCGGCTGTTTCTGACCCAGCGTGCCGATGCCGCGCACTCCCCCTTCGTCGACGATGTCATGTCCGAAGTGCGCCGCACCATCTCCGACAATCAATGGCGCTGGTCTGACAGCGTACGCAGTGGCGGCCTGCTCATTACAGCCGGTGTGCTCGCACTAGTACTGTTTATCCCAGCGGTATTGAAAATCTTCAGCGCCCCCGAACACATTGACGCCTGGACTAACGACCATTGGCTTATGGCGGCATTCGCTGTTGTACTGACAATCGCTGCGGTGGGCGTTGCACTATGGCAACCAAAATCCCCTACGCGATGGTTATCTATTTCCCTACCGCTGGTTTCTTTTGTTTGTGCAAGCCCGTTTCTGCGGCATTTTCCCGCAGGTATTGAACTTAGCGCCCTTATAGCGATCATCTGCCTCACCAGCATCCCCGTCGCCATCATCGCCGGGAAAAGCAGGGAACGTAACGGCCTCGCAGGCTCCCTCGCCCTCGGCGGCATTGCGCTTGTTGGCGGTATTGTCTGTACCTGCGACTACTTCGGGGTTAGCACCCTAGCGCTCGCCGCTTGGTCCTCCTGGGCACCCATCGCCCTACTGCTGATCACCCCCACCATTGCCGTCAGCTCCTCCGGGCTTGCCACCCTGCTCCGGCAAAGCGACTCTGGGGATGCCATCGACCGCGAACAAATCCGCACCCGCACCCTCCGCTCCGCCGCGCTTTGCGACGCCCTGGTGTGGTTCAGCACTGCACTTGGGTTACTGATTATTCTCACCCTGGCGAGCAGCCCATACTGGCAGCAAGGGATCTGCGCCTTCGTGCTCTCCCTCATTCTCATGCTCCGAAGCAACGGATTCAGCGATGCCCGACTCATCGCGCCACTCATCCTCAGCGGCAGCCTTGGCGTAGCCGTGTGCGCCGGCGCACTCCCCGGCTGGATAGCCCACCGCAACGATATCTCCGTCCCCCACATCCCATGGTGGACCCAGCTCGGAGCGGACGCCTGGCAGCCCTGGCTCTACTTCGGCATTACGCTGCTGCTGATCGGGTTGATCCTGCTTTCACTGATCGGCTACAAGCCCCACGACGTGCAAGAAGCGCGATCCGCCAAAATCATCTCCGGCATTGACACCTTTGTGAGTATCTTGGCCATCCCGTCCATCCTGGTCGCCCAGGGGGTGCTCACCTACTATTGGGCGACGATCTAGTTTTTAGGAGGTTGTGCTGGGTTCATACACGATAGGTCCATTGCTGGGTCTTGAACGCTGTTAGTGCAAAAGTTTGCATAGAAGTATGCTTATCTTCAAGCCGGAAAATGGGGCATTTTTGAGCTTGAGCGTAAGCAGATTTTGCAGGGGGCATAAAACGGCGCAAAGTTGTCAGGTAGGTCCATCCCCAAGCACGACAACACCCCTTTTTCGTACCCAGCAATGGACCTACCTGACATTAACAGCGTTCAAGCCCGCAAACATCCCCACCTCACAGCATTTGAATAATCTTTGCCGCGCCGATGGTCGCAACGAGCAGCACACAGGCGATGATGAGGGAAATCACCAAGATGCGCATGTGCTTGGGGGTGACCACGGGCTCCTCCATGCCAAAGCACATTGCTTTGGTCGCTAGGCCCATGCGGAGTTTGTTGGCTTGCAGGGCTGCGCGATGGTCGCGCCGGTTGGATGCGCGCGAGGACCGCCGTTTTTCGGCGTCTTGCTTGTCGCGGGTGGCTTTTTCATGTCTGGCCATGGTTATCGTGCTACCTGCTTATCTATTGGTTAAAGAATTGCCCAGGCAGTGGGATGGTGATCACCGGCGGCTGGCGTGCTGGCTGCTGTGGCGCAGGCGCTGGCGCTGGTGCTGGAACAGTTTGTGTCACTGTCACAGGCGCCTGAGATGTCACAGGCGCTGGCGGTGGGGCGGGCGGCGGCGTGCTGGACGAGGTCGGCGGCGGCGGGAAGTACGAGGTGGGCAGGGGCGGGAGTTGCCCGGCTGGGGGTTTCATCTGGTTGAGTTCTTCGTCTTTGGCCCAACCGGCTTCTTTGCAGCCGGTGAGGGTGGCCAGCAGTAAGAGTGTGGTGGCCCCGGTGACCAGCCACGGGCGTCGATAAGCGGGCGTCACCGTGAGTATTCCTTTGCTTTGGCGTGTACTTTTTTCACGAATTCGGGGTCGGCATCAATGTTTTTGATGGCGGTGTCCCAGCCTTCGGAACCGTTCAGGTCACCACCGATACACAGCTGGTGGGCAACGGTGAGCGCGGAGTCGTCGATGCTGTCAGGGTTGGCGGTGGTGCCGGGTTCGACGGCTTTTTCGAACTGTTCCCAGCGGCTGGGCATGATCTGGAAGGGGCCGACGGGGATGTCATGTTCGGGATTGCCGTCGATGCGGCCTTGGTCGGTGTCTGCGACGGGGTTAAGTTTCACCAGGTCAAGGTCGCGAAGCGGGACCGTAGACACACCATTCTCCCCAATTTCAGAGCCGTGGGTGAATCCGTGGTTACTGAACACCGATCCCAGCGCCGCAAGCGTCGGCCACCCAAGAGTGCAGCCTTCCTGGGACATTTTGCTCGCCGCGTACGCGTAGGCACGCATAGAGCGTTCGGGAATGCTGTACGGGGACGCGTGGCTTTCCGACCACTCCTTCACCTGATCGATTTCCAGGTACGTCTTTGGGTGGGATGGCTCCAACCTGTCCGCGCACCCGGCCGCCCACATCGACAGCCCCACTATTAACGCTACAAACCCAACCGTAGCGTATGAACGTTTTGCCACTATTCTCTTGCTCTATTTCTTCTGTTTCACTAGTCCCAAAGCTATGCGCAGGCCGCTATTCGGCGTGCCGATGCCAATTAGAAAAGTCCTGTGCCACCAGACCCGCCAATTCCAGGTATGCCATGTAGGTTTTGCGATCAAGGCGCTCAAGATCAATAATCGCGCCTTCCGACAAATGCCGGTCATACGGAATGAGCTGCACCGCGCGTGTCCGCGCTTTAAAATGCTCCATCAGTTGATCAACATCAATGGTGGCGTTACCCGGATGCGCCGACGAAACCACCACAATCGCATTGGACACCAACTGGCCATAACCGTGGTGATTCAACCAATCCAGCGTCGCTGAGGCTGATTGCGCACCGTCCAGGGCTGGCGACGTCACCAAAATCAGCGTATTCGCCAAGTCCAGCACACCGGCCATCGCCGAATGCATCAGCCCAGTACCACAATCGGTGAGAATCACATTGTAATGATGCTGGAGAATATCAATCGCGTGGCGATAATCCTCCTCACTAAACGCCTCCGACACCTCCGGATCGCGGTCAGAACCAATAACCTCCAGGCGGCTTTCCGCCTGCGTGGTATACATTCTGATATTGGAATACCGGGACACATCTTCAGCATTCAGCAAATCACGAATAGTTGGCGACCCTGGAAGGGCCGCACGCTGCGCCAACGTCCCCAAATCAGGGTTCGCGTCAATAGCAATAACGCGATCGCCCCGCAAACTCGCGAAAATGCCACCAAGCATCACCGACGTTGTTGTTTTACCTACGCCGCCCTTCAGCGACAACACAGCAATACGATAATCACCCTTCAACGGCGACCGCGCTAAATCCACCAAATTCTGATGCCGCGCCACCTTCTCCGAATCACCAAGATTGACGTGCCCGGCCGTCAACGTGTGCACAAACTTCCGCCACCCCGTCTTCGGCGCGGCCTTCACCGGATTCACCAAAATCGTCTGATCCAGCGCGGCAGGCGGTGCCAAATACTGACCCGAGGGCACATCCTGCGGCGCTTGAGAAGGCGGCCACTGCCCCGGAGCCTGCTGCGGCGCGGCCTGCGGGGGTTGCGGCTGCGCCTGAGCCTGCTGAGGCTGTTGGGCTTGCGGCTGCTGCTCTGACTGCGCTGGCAAGGGTTGCTGCGGCAGCGGAGGAAGCTGCTTAGGTTGGGCCTGCTGCTTAGGAGCACTTTCCGCCGGTGCTGGTGTGGCTTGCGCTGGTGCCTGCTGCACAGGTTCAGGCTGCTGCGACGTAGTCTCAGCCGGCTCCGCCTTAGCATGCGCACCTCGTGACCGTTCGTCATCATGCGCGGGCTTCTTCGGCTGGGCGCGCTGCGACCGCGCCCTCGGCGCCTGATCAGGTTTATCTGCGGAGCTTTCCGTCGCCTCGCTTGGCGACGCCATGCTTGTCGACGCCGCGCTTGTTGGTGCTGTATTTGTTGGTGCCTCATCACCCCGCACCGTGCGATTGTTCTTCGTCTCAGAGCTGCTTCGCACCGCGTGCGCGCCCGATGCCACGGGTTCCAACGAGGACGTCGAGACAGCGGCATGTGCAGCCGCAGTAACACGACCGGTTCGCTCTTCCCGTGTGGTGTTCGTGTGCGCACGCTGGGTGGTTGTGGAAGGCTTCGGCATCGAGGCGTCGATACGCGGAGTCAGGGTGTCAGACGCCTGAGTATTTTCGGGTTCAACCTTCCGCCTTTTTCCACCTCCAGTCCGCCGAATTTCAGGTTGGGCGGGTTCCGAGGTGGGGCGCGGCTCTTGCTTCTCGGCAGGCTGCGCCGCAGACTTATGAACATCATGTGGCTCAGATTGCGGCCTTTGAACCTGCAGCCACGGCGGCAGATTATGGGATTGCTCAGGCCCTGAAACCATGAATTCCTCCAATAAACCAAACAGTTTGGCACACGGTACAATTTTCTAACATAGCAGCCACCGAGTGTCGCACGCTTGCTACCATTTCTAAACGGTAAAGAATTTATATAAGGACTGAGACCTAGTGCCTTTACGCAAACCCTCTATCCTTCGCACATTGCAATGGAATAACCGCTTTGCGCACGCCCAGCGAACCCCACCGCATGCGACAGATAACGCGACAATAGTCGCCGTGGCATCCATGGATGACCGACTACTCACCAGCCCAGCAGCCGCCCTTATTTCATTGGTTATTAATGCCGAGGCCGAAGTACCCGTCGTGGCCATAGATGCCGACGGCCTCAACCAGCCCCTCCGAGGGCCACTGCGCGCCGGGAACGGCGGCGACCTCGTCGGACTTTCCGACCACCCCAAGGAATCCCTTGACCGCAGCGAAATAGAACTTTTTGTCGACCAAGAGGGGGCGATGCCGCTTCTCGCCTGCTGGAAAGAAGGCCCAGGGCTCATCCCTCCAGAAGTTCTCGAATCGGCAGTACGGCGCGTGCAACACCGATGGCCGACCGTGGTCATGAACCTCCCCTACACCTGCCCACCGGAGACAATCTCCTCTGGCGTGGCCATGGCCAACCATGTGTTCCTCATTGCCGACAGGCACCACGCCGGGCATGAGTGGCTCTACCAGCCTGGACACCAGCTCAGCACCCTCGCCCGCGACAATCGAGTGACAGTTCTGACACTCGGCGGTCAAAGCAAAATCACCACACCAGACACCATCCACCTCCCCCGCACCGGGCAGGGTTCCGACGGCCGCGATCCCATTGACATCCCCACCGACCCGGAATCACTCACCATCTTCCACCGCATCCTCAGCAGGGTGTACAAAAGCTGAGGCTTTGCAGGGTTGAGCGATGTTCAGGCAAGATAAGTCCACCGCTGAGCTCAAAAAAGGGTGTTTTCGCACCTGCGGATAGACCTATCTGACAAGAGGCTTGAAGGGGCTTGTTTTGCGGTTTATCAAAAAGTCAGTTTTCCCTGGTTGCGATGAAGCAGTGCAATTATGATCCAGCTGTAAAATCTGCTTACGCCCAAGCTCGAAAACACCTCATTTTCCGGCTTGGAGATAAGCAAACTTCTATGCAATCGTTTGCACTAACACCGTTCAAGACTCTAAGCGGTACCATGATCTACCAAACTGCCATCTTTCCCGGTCTTTTACAGCATCATGAGCGGCCCCCTGCAAGATAGGTCCATCGCTAGGCTCAAAAACACCCCTTTTCCGAGCTCAGCGGTGGACCTATCTTACCTAAACATCATTCAATACCCCCGCAGAAGAAAGATCGGCAGGAATGCTACGACGAACGCGAGCACTCCGCATCGCGGGTTGCGCCCGAGCCATGCAACCTCGCCCCCAGCTTCCCCACCACCTACTGCAAATCGCTTCCCCCACGATACTGTTTCAGGGCGAAGCGCTCGATGTCTTTGCAGAGTTGTTCTTCGGTGTAAAGCACGCTGATGAGCATGCTGATGGCGGCGGCGACGCGGCGGTCGATGATCGGGTCGTCGAAAAGCACATGTGCAGCCTGCGCAACGTTGTGAATTGCCTGGATTGCCACGAGGTCAGGCCCGAGTCGGGCGCTGGATTTTTCCAGCAGGTATGCGTATTTGATGGCGAGTTCTTCGCTGCGCGGGTAGGTGTCGCCATTTTGTACGTCTTTGTAGCTGATGAGTGAAATGAATTCTCGTAGGTCTGCTGCTGTGTAGGGGGTGTCGTCGATGATGTGGACGCAGGTGTCTTTGAAAAAAGGCAGCGCTTCTCCATCGGCGATGAGCCTGTTTATGAGCTCGTTCGCTTTATCGCCAAGCTTATCGATGCGCACAGCCACGTTGTTTCCTTAGGGCTAGGGTTTGTGTCTGTTTTTGTCTGGAAAGTGCCTGCTTATCTACCGCCAGTTTACAGATTTTTGCACGTTCGGGTATGGCCAGCTGTTGCTTTGTGTGGGTTCGTGTGGCCTTGAGGTGTTCCTGTACTGCGACATGTGTTTTTTCGTGTGGTTTCTCACACCAGACTGCCCGTCCCCACACGTTCCAACAGTCGTTTTTCGACGTCGCTTATGCTGCCGCCCCTCCCATACCCGGCCGCATCCAACCCCTCGCGATCATCGCTGGTTCTCATCCCCTGGGCGTAGGCGCGAAGATGAATTCTAGGTCACAATGTTCCGCCCGTCGGGTGATTCTTTTAGGCCTCCGAGCAGCGATGATGGTTATCAGACAGTTGTTGTTCTCTACGCAAGGAGGAGTTATGAGTCGCGTTGTTAAGGCCAAGGATGCCGTGGTCGCGCGGGACCTACGGAAGACATACGGCGCTGGGGAGTCACAGGTGACAGCGCTCAACAATGCAAGCATTCGTGTGGGTGTGAGTAAGTTTTTGGCGATCATGGGACCGTCAGGTTCGGGCAAATCCACACTGATGCAATGTTTGGCCGGACTTGACAGCATTGATTCGGGCAATATCAAAATTGGTGGGATTGACATCACAAGTCTGAATGATCGTGATTTAACACGCCTTCGGCGTGAACATGTTGGTTTTATTTTTCAGCATTTCAATTTGGTGTCCACCCTGACCGCAGAGCAGAACATTATGCTGCCCATGAAATTAGCTAAGCGTCAGGTAGATCAAGAATTGTTCAACAATGTGGTGGAGCGACTGGGCATTAAGTCACGCTTGTCGCATAAACCACATGAAATGTCGGGTGGACAGCAACAGCGTGTCGCTATTGCCCGCGCGCTTGTTGCTCAGCCGACGGTGATTTTCGCTGACGAGCCGACGGGGAATTTGGATTCCGTATCCAGTTCGGAGGTGCTGCGCTTTTTGCGCGACAGCGTTGATGTGTTTGGCCAGACCGTGATTATGGTGACGCACGATCCCATTGCCGCGACCTACGCGGATGAGACGATTCTGCTTGCCGATGGCCGCATCACCGCCACCCTCGTCTCCCCCACCGTGGAACAGGTTGTGGCTGCATTGCAGGAGGTTGAGTAATGAACTTCCTCGTAGCATCTAGTTTGAGAAACAATCTGCGTAGGCTCATCGCCACCGCCACCGCAGTGGCGCTATCGGTGGCGTTTATGGTGGCCACGCTGCTGATTATGGGCACCTACAACACTGCCCTGTCGAACAGTGTGACGGAGCAGATGAAGAACTCCGATGTCTGGGTGGGCTATGACAGCTCATTACCAGACAATGCAGATGAAGTGCTGGCCAAAACCGCTGACCGCATCCGCGAGCGTCCCGACGTGCAGGCCGCCGATGTGCAGCGCAGCGCATCCGGTGAGGTACGGCACGATTCCCGCAGGGCAAACGCACAGATCCAGGCGATGCCGAGTGAGCCTCTTCGCTGGGCCACGCTGGCGGAGGGTGCGTGGCCGCAGTCACCGGACGAAGCCGTGCTGAACAAGTCCGCAGCGGATTCTTTGCAGGTATCTGTGGGTGATTCGGTGCGCTTAGATGATAAGAACTCCGTTCGCGTCGCGGGCATTACCTCTCAAGAAGATCAGATGATGTCCATGGGTTTCGCCGAGATTAGTGTGATGCCGGAGCTGCTGGATCGTCTTGAAGCCCAGAAATACGCTACGAGTATTCTGGTTCGCAGCACTGCCCATGACGGCACGAGCAACACCACCCCGGATCAGCTGGCACAACAGATAAAAGACCAGACTCAGGGCACTCCCGACATCACGGTGCGCACTCGCGACGAGCAGGCGCAGCATCAGATCGCGGACCTTTCCGGCAATACCGCGACGCTGACCGCCATGCTGGGTGTGTTTGTGGCTATTTCGATGATTGTGGCGGGCTACGTCATCGCGAATACCTTCCAGGTTCTCGTCGCGCAGCGGACAAAAGAACTGGCGTTGCTGCGCTGCATTGGTGCAGATAAGCGGCAGGTGCATGGCCTGATTCTGGGCGAAGCCGGTATCACGGCATCGGTGGCCGCGCTGGTGGGCTGCCTACTGGGTGTCGTTGCCACGGTGATCTTTGCCCAGTTCATGTCAATGATGAGTGCGTTGACCATCAGTCCGCTGGCGTTGATCGCTGGTTTTGTGGTGGGCGTTGTGGTGACGGTTGCGTGTGCTCTCGGGGCGTCGAAACGCGCGACCCGCGTGCATCCGGTGGAGGCACTTCGCCCGCTTGAGGCAGTGGCTTCGGACAAGCTGCCACTGGGGCGCACGATCGTGGGTTCCGCTCTGACCCTGCTGGGCGCGGCGGGCCTGATTTACGGCGCGACGAGCGGTATGGCTGTGGCTATTGCTGGCGGGTTTATATGCGGCATGGGCGTGCTACTGGCCGCCACGACGTTGCTACCAAGGCTGGTGTCGCTGGTGGGTCGGGCACTGTCGCGAGTGTCGCTGCCGGTGGAGTTGGCCGCCGCCAATTCAATGAAGAACCCGCTGCGCACAGCAGCGACAGGTATTTCCATGCTGATCGGCGTGGCTGTGCTGGTGTTGATGGCCACGGGCATTCACTCGGTGCAGGAGTCCATTGTTTCTCAGATCAATCGGGAACGCCCCTTTGACCTCATGGTGACCACGAGCAACCCGGCTGGTTTCTCGCCGCAGGAGCTTGAGCAGATTAAGAACAATCCCAAGGTCACGGCCAGCGCTGAATCCCAATCCGCACAGGTGACAGTGACCACCTCTGATGGTCAGGAACATTCAGTGAAGGCCGAGACTGCGGATAGCTCACAGCTCAGCGAAGTGTTCTATGCCAAGGGTGATACATTGTTCCCACAGTCCGGCGTGGGCATGGTAGCCCCGATCACTCAGAATTCGTCACCCATCACCATTCAGGGCGACGCGGGCAGCCTGGTCGTTTCAGCAGATGTGAGCGACAAGGGCGAGGCGGATCATGTGATGATGTCGAAGGATGACTTTTCCAAGGTGGCGCGGAACACCGTCACTCACACCGTGTACCTGCGGCTCACCCCAGGTCTGTCAGGAGACGAGGTTCAGCAGGTCACCAGCGATCTGAACGCTCTGAATGACAGCTACAACACCGGCGGCGGCGCCCAGGAACGCGCCTACTACACCAAGATATTGAACATCATGCTCATGGTGGTGCTGGCGCTGCTGGCCATTACCCTGATCATCGCCTTCGTAGGTATCGGTAACACCACAGCGTTGTCGGTGCTGGAGCGCCGCCGCGAATCCGCGCTGCTACGGGCAGTCGGTTTGGAGCGCCGCCAACTGGTCGCCACCATCGTCGTGGAGGCCATGCTCACCGCCGTTGTCGCCGCCGTGTGTGGCTGCGCGCTGGGGATCTTCGCCAGCTGGTCCGGCTTGAACGCGCTGGAACACACCGCCGACAAGCTTGAGCTGGACCTGTACATCCCGTGGTTGCAGGTCGCCCTGATCATCGCAGGCGCAGGCACCGCCGGTGTGCTCGCCGCCCTGCTTCCCGCCATGGGTGCTTCTCGACGCCCACCGGTGCAGGACCTCGCGGCAGAGTAACTGCCCCAGTGTGCCTGATGTATCGTGCCTGGCGTAGCCGCTACCGAAGCGTGCTACGTCAGGCACGCGGCGTTCACAACGCCAACCATCACCAGCGACACGGAGGCCACAATGGCACCGGCGCGGAGCTTCTTATCTTCCACAATGTCCCGGAACCTTCCCGGAATGGCCAATTCCATGGCCACCAACGCCGCGGCCTGGAGCGCTATTCCCAGAAGGCCAAACACCCCGGCCTCAATAAGCCCCTTGCCTAAGCCCAATTCGGAGGCGGAACTATGCACGGCGGTGGCCACCACAATTCCCGTGGCTATCTGCTGCGCCGCCGCGATAAAACCAGCATTGGGCAGGTGATCCACAAACACCAGGCGATGTAGTTTCCCGGGGGTAAGCAGGTCAAGAACCACAAACCCCAGCACCAGCATCACGCCGGCGAGGGCGAAATAGGCCAGCGTACTCACGACCTCTGCAAATACGTCCATTTTCTCTCCTTTTATTTCACACCGGATCCCGACGATCCACCGCTACTGCTGCCACCATTACTTCCCGAGCCAGACGACCCGCCAGAGGAATCACGCGGCGAGGACGGACTGAACCCAGGCCCCAGGAAAATCAAACTGCCATTGTTGTAGCGGTGCAGGTCCTCCACCTCAATCTGGCATTTTCCGTTATTGTTGGACACCACAATAAGTCTCTTGTCGTAGCGCAAGTATTCCGACCCCGACGCGGAGTCAAACTGCCTGGCCATCGGCTTAACCTTATTCGCAATATCCGAAGCCGTCTTCTGCACGCTATCGCCAGACTTGCACTCGTAGGTATTGCCGCTCTTTCTGGTGTAGTTCTTTGACACATAGCTTTCGGGATTACTCGCGTTAGCGAATCCCGCGGCAGCCGTCACAAAAGTCAGGCCCACGGATGCTGCGCTCACAAGAACCAGCACAATGCCAAGAAGCCTCCAGCGGCCACTATTCATGACGGAAAACCTGCCTTTACTATTGTCGGGAGCGTTGTTGTCGGGGCGTCGAAAAGCATATTAAACCGAGTAATCGGGCGCTGGGGGCGCGGGGTAAATGATCAGTTCACCGGGAAGAATCACCCGCCCCGTGGACACTTCCCAGGAATCGTCATTGGACCAGCCCTCAAACCCCAGGCGGAACTGCTCGGACGCATCGGCGTAGTCGATGTAGGCCATTTCCCCCTCCGGCGGAAGCCCGGTTGTGCCGTGCGACACATAGCGCGCGTGACCGCGCTCCTGCTCCACGTAATGAACACCCTCAAACTCCAGAACGCTCTGCGGAGTGAGACCCGTTGCCTTCCGCGAGGTCCACCACACCAGCTCAAGCTCACCGTCGTCGATTTCCACGGCCAGGAAGCTGCTACCGTCACCGCCGTCCAGCAGGTGTTCGTACCAGGTGAACTGCCCCTGGGTCACCACCAGCGTGCCGCGCACCAGGTAATCCGTCGCCCCATACGTAACGACGGCCCCCGGACCCAAGCGATCCGGTCCGAAATCAGCGGCATCTGGGACCTCGGCAAACAAATTACGTGCTGGCTGCTGCTCGTCATCAACCTGACGCGCCTTGCTGAAGCAATATAGCGCTCCTATACCACTCACACCCGCAATAGCGAAGAAAAACAATGACAGAAGTAGCACTACAGTATCCTCAGTCTCAGCTTATTTTTATCCAGCATACAAGCATAGCCCTGGGGAAGCATGTCACAATGGGCATATGAAGAAGCGAGCATGGATCGGTTATGCGTCCGCTTTTCTCTCCTGGGCGCTTGTTATAGGGGCGCTCATCGCGTTTTTTATGGGGCATTCCGCACTGGCACTCTTTCTGTGCCTGCCGGGAATATTATTGGTCTGGCGCAGTGGAAGCATGTTTGGCAATACCAAGAAACTCCCCAAGGGTGCCCCCATCCCCGATGCGAAACGGGTCAAACGCTACCGACAAGAAAACCCCGGTGCCACCATTGTTGACGCCATTGACGCGATCAACAGGCAGGACGGGGTGTACTAGTTACTTCGGGTTGGTGATGCGCGGCGCATTACCTGAACCATCCCAGCCCTCGGCCGACGCGCTCGCATTCCCCACAGTCGCCGAGACCTTAATCGGCTTATCACCAGCGGCAACGCCCTTAGCCGTGTACACGGCACGCGAATATTCCTTCATCCGGCCGCTATCGGTGTCCTGGCCGTGCTGACGATCCTGATCCCCAGCGAACGCAATACTGACATTCACATTCTCTTCCAAGCCCCAGTGACGGCCCTCTTTAACCAAAATCGCACAATTCTGGTTATCCTTCGACGAAAAATACACCTCAATCGTGGCGAAACGCTCCCCCGACGCGTCCTTCACCGGCACACGACCGTCCTTCACCATGCGGTAACTTGTGCCACACGTATTCGCCGCCGCCGCCTCGGGAGCATTCAACACGGAGACAGCGCCCAGACCACCACATGCCAAAGAAAAGGCCATGAACAGCTGAAACACACTCTTACGAGTGATCATCATCTACCTCCAACGGATACTCACCAGGACACTTAGCAGGTTGCGATATCTGCTAATCCTACGCGCAGCACATGTAATATTTTTCCGACGCGCCGCGATAGGGGTAACGCAACGCTAACTTTTTGCGATACTTTTTGGCAAATTCTCATGCGCGTAAGGGTTCATGCAGGTAGAAGCTTTTCGACGCCGCCGTGGCTACGGTTGGCAGATAAGATGCGGGTGAGTTGGGGGTGGGTATAAGGGTTAGCGTAGTGGGGTGATTTTATTCAGAAGGAAGGTCTGCGTCTTGGGTGTCGGCGTAGCGGGCTTGTGAGGTTGTGGGCGTGAGCTGGGTGTGGTTGCTTGCTTGAGCTGAGCGCGGGCTGGTACTTTGACGAATCCGCAAGCCACTGTATGATTACCCCCTGAAGCGCCTGTGGCGGAATTGGCAGACGCGCTGGATTTAGGTTCCAGTGCCTTAGGGCGTGGGAGTTCAAGTCTCCCCAGGCGCACCACGATTCCCTTACTTAAACACGCATTATCATGCACACCACTTGCGGTACTCACCCAAGTGGTGTTTTCTTTACCCCTATCAGCCACCTCACCATCAAACTGCCTCAGAACCGAGATAACAGGCTGCAGGTGAGCAGTCGCCGTGCAACTCACCCCACTCGCATCATCCTGCGGGTTAATCGCAACCGCAGTAAAAAACACCCCATTAAGCAACTTCTTCAGACTCGGCGTTGCCTGTCTATACAGGCTAAAGCAATCTTCCAGCAGATCCAGCACATACCCAAGGTGCGTCTGGACCGTGTGGGACTCGAGGCTCAGCGCAGCACGCTGCTGCTCAATGCTCGCTAGCTGCGCTGCAATCTGGTCCTGCTCTTGCTTCAGTAAATCAAGCGGAATAGCATCAGCGTAATGAGCATCAAGCAGCTTCTGACGCTTACGCAGAAGAGTACGGCTCTGCTGCTCCAGCTGGCGAACATGCTCCGCCCGACTAGCATAGATACGCTCCAGTTCCCGCTCGGCATGAGCCGCAATCCGCTTGCGTTGATCTGGGGTTATACGGATCGTGCGGTAAAGCTCTGCTACCTGAGCTTCCACTTCATCGATGAGTACTGCTTTGAAGCGGCACCCATCACGCTGACGCTGCCGGTACGAGCAGACAAAGTATGGGTACACAACCCCACGCTTGTTCTTAGTGTTCTGGATAATGAGGCGGCTGCCGCACTGACCGCAACGCACCGTGGTCTTAAGGTGGTGATGATGAACCCGCCGACGCTCACCGTTGTAGTGGGCACTCAGGACGGTTTGGACCTTGTGCCAGGTCTCATCATCAACCAGGGCCTGGTGGCGGCCGGGGTACTCAACCCCCTGGTAGCTCACAACCCCACGGTAGTATGGATTGTGCAGCAAATCGATCAGCCGTGACTGCGTCATAGGCCGCTCTGGGTAGCGACTGGTCGCTGGCTGGGTCAACCCCCGAGCGGTCAGGTGTTCGGTCAGGTGTTTGGCAGTCCACTTATCCGTGGCGTATTCACGAAAGGCCTCAGCGATGAGCGGGCCACGCACCGGGTCAACTTCTACCCAGCTATGGCGCTTACCATGCTCATTTTTGCCCTGTTTATTCACATATCCCAGCGGAGCCTTGCCAATGGTACCGCCATGTTTTGCCTTCTCACTCATGCCTTTTGATACTTCAGCCGCAAGGTTACGGCTATAGAATTCGGCGATGGAAGACATAATGCCATGGAGCAACATGCCGCCAGGGGTCTGATCGATATTTTCGCTGGTCGAGACAAGGCGGACATTGTGCTGTTCGAGCACGCGGTTAATATCGACATCATCAGCCCGGTTACGTGCCAGGCGGTCGAGTTTGTGCACAATAACGTAGTCAATATCGTTGTGTTCGGTAATGTAGGCCAGCATCTTTTGCAGCTCTGGACGCTTGGCATTGCGAGCAGATTCACCCCGATCAATAAACTCCTTGACAACAAAGGCACCGAGTGCCGCTGCCTTATTTTTATTGGCCTCACGCTGGGCCGGAATAGAAAAGCCTTCGGCAGCATCACCACGCGCAGCTTGGCCTTTGGTAGAGACACGGATATAGCTAATGGCTCGCTTGGGTGTTAAATCTGCAGCCATAGCCGCAAGTGGATTGGCTGGAGGCGTGGTGCTCATGGGTCTCGCTCCTTATGCGTTCGTTTATGTTGTTTACCTTGCCGGATACTGTCGGTGGTGGTCAGACTGGCCTACTTCTATTGACGCTCGTTTTGCGCTGAGAGTCCAGTCCTTTTGCCTGAAAATATGATGTAGAATTCACGTCACGCAGCGGATGCCGTATTGGCAAGCAGGCTGGGCCAGTCCTTGAGGGCGACGACCTGGAACATGCCAGTGGGCAGATCGGTGCGAGCACTGAAGATGCTGATCAGCTGCTCGGCCCGCTGGAGTGTGGAGGTGACCCATACAACGACCGGGAAGACGCCACGGCGTCGCTGCTCTATTCCACTAGTGAGATGGCGCAGGTAGGCATCGGTTTTACGGTTAATGCGTATTGGTCGTTCGGTGCCCATATCTAACTCACACCACCAGTTGTATTCGTAACCAGCGCAAGCGGTAACAAGGCCAAGGTCTGGTTTAACCCATTCGGGCTGGCCATATGGGCCAAGGTGTTTGGCCCAACAGGTTGGCTCCGGCTCAGCTTTGACAAGTTCTATTTCGCATCTACGGCATGTTTCTTCGCTGATGAGTCGAAGCTCAGTTACTGCCAACGTATGAGCAAGAAACGTCCAAGAAGGTTCGGTGATGCGCCGCCGCGATACTGGCCGTGTAGCAAGACTGTCTTGGAGGCCGCATAACTCATCAAGCCGATAGCCAGCTTCGCTGAGGTGCCATACATAACTGCTCGATCCAGCACGAGCACCGCCAACTCGCCGCTGAAGTGTCTTGACAAGTGCGCTGTCTTGGAGCGTTCCCATCAAGCGATTGGTTTGGCGTAAAGCCGAAGCGTCACTCTGGAAAGCGGGCCTTAGAAAGCGTGCAAGCTGGCGAGTGGTAGCGAAACGTTGATCGGAAAGTATCCGGGTAACGGTGTGTGCATGATCGCTTAGCCGACTGGCGAGCCATGCCAGGCGCGACCGAGTAATGCGATGGGTCATATTTATGCTCCTACTTCCTGATTAGTTGATGAGATAACCAAAGGCTTAGGTAGGTAACCGAACGGTCAACGGGCTGTTTGGATAGATAGAGTGCGCCCCGGTGCGTAACTCAGTGTGGCTGCTACGAAGAGGCAGACAGTCACCTCCCTTATTGGCCCAAATTATGTGTCTTAGCGGCGTGTATAGGGACTCGCTCGTATACGCGACAGGTCTTGCGATTGGTCATTAGGAAGCCACGTATGTGAGTACTTCTTTCTGCGTGGGTTAGGGCGATTTGGTCGTGCGGCCAAAGTGCGTTTCAACTGATGACGTCCCCGATATGCCACTATTACGTGGCGTGGTCTGATGAACCGTTGGGGTGTCCCACCCCAGGACGTGACGCAGCTCTGCCTCAACCTGTTCGGCGGGTTGGCCATAGCGGGCACAACTAGCGGCTGCTATGGCAAGTGGGTCACTGCATATACCTGGCGGCGGCAACGTTGTGCCAGACAGCCAGCCAGTTTTAGCGCCCTTGCAACAATAACTGGCATAAATACGAAACCGCGACAGCAGCATAAAATCTGCCGGAACAAGGTGTGATGCCGCCATAGCTGCCATGTCTTTTGCATCCGCGCCAGAAAGCTCAAAGCAAATCTTGTTCCGTGCATTAGCATCAATGGCGCGCTGCATCGCAAGGCTCAGTTGACTGCGGTATTGGTGGGCCATCGTAAAGCCCACACCAAGTGACCGGCTTTGCGCTAAGGCATCAGCCAAGTCACCAGGAATGCCCTGGATAAAATCGTGAACCTCATCGATGTAGATGCTGGTAATAGCGCGCCGGGTGGGTGGATCGTTCGCGCGGCCAAGTATAAGTGGCCACAGTTGCCCCATTACCAGCGAGCCAAGCAGGCGCGCAGCTTCTGCACCTAAAGTGCCCTTATTGAGGCGGATGAGCACAACTTTACGTTTGGTAAACAGCTCATCTAGCTGAAAGTGTGGAGCGGTTTGACCAAGTACGGCACGCATATGTGGACGCACTACTAATTGCTGCAGTTTGTTTAAGACTGGCGCAATGACTTGGCGCTGCTGCTCAGGGCTCCAGCTATCGAACTTAGCCCAGAAAGAAGACACACCCAGAGGGTCGTCAATCTTACTGGTAATGCGGCGGCGTAACTCGGGATTAGTAAGCAAGCTTGGGATAGCAACCAACGTCGCCACGCCTGGTAGGGATTGGCTAACGCGCGCTAAGGTCAGCAAGCAGGCTGCTAAGACTTCTTCTGTACGCACACCCCAACTTTCAGCAAATATGCTTTTGAAACTAGCTAGCAGACTATCCGCAACCAAGTCAGGCTGCTGACGAGCAGCCTGCGACACCAGCGGATTGAGGCCGACTACCTGGGGCATAGTTGGATCAAGCAGTACCACGTCCTTATGGCGGCTGGGTGGGATGCGTTCAAGCAGACTCGTCACGAGGTCAGACTTGGGATCAATCACAAGCACACCGCGCCCGGCACGTATATCTGCCAGAATAAGGCCTAGCATAGCGGTCGATTTACCAACTCCAGTCGGGCCAAGTAACACGGTGTGGAGCAGACTATCGGCTGGCGAAATGCCTAAAGAAGTATCCGTATGCCCCGGCGCGTTACTTACCCCAAATACTCGGCCAGCCAGATTGGATTGTGTGCTGCTCAGCCAGTGCGGGGGCGGCATGATTCGAGGCGAGATCGGCCCTAACACAGGCAATTCACTATCACCGATTGGCCAGCCGGTTAAAAGAGCAATTTCGCTTGCAGCCAGTAGGCTCGTTGTATAGAAGGGATACCACGGTACACTCGCTTGGTTAAGCCGCGTTGCTGATTCTGGGGTGAGCCGGAGACGAGCATGGCTGGTCTCCACGCTGCGCATAGCACCAAATATGTTGAGCAGCTGCTGGCGAGCACGGGCGTGGCTCATACCAGCAACCCCAATGCGCACACTTACCTGCGCACAGTGGTACTGGCAGCGATCGGTTTTGTCTGGACGTGTATTCGCGGGTGGCCGATAGCCGTGCATCAGCACATCCCACCATGACTGATACGGCAAACGACGCGGTGGCCTACGCCGTCCCAGCTGAACCTGCACGGTTACACACTCGCCAGGTGAGAGTTCACTACACGCAGCCAGCAGTCTGCGCGTTGCAGCTTCCACCTGCGAAACCGCCAAGAGGCGTTCGCTACGGTTGGTGGTAATTCGCGCTGCCTTGTCCATACGCGGGCGACGATTAGCTAGTGAAGTAGCTTCACCAGAGTCAGCAGGTTGTTCCGTAGTGTCCGTATACTGCATGCCTGGCACGAGTTCACGAACAATGTGGGCGATAGTGTCACGCTGGCTTGAACGTACTCCTAGCAAGAAAATAACGCCTTTGGCTTGTGCTCTGGTTTCAAACACAAGCCGCCCACTATGCGGGTCAGCCACAAGACGCTGAAGGAACTCACTCACCGTCTGGGTGCTTAACGGTCGTGGCCAAAAGAGCTGCAGCCACACTAACTCTTGGGAGTATGGCATAGGTCGTCTCCTCCATGCTGATTTACGACATACAGCGCTAGCACACGAGCGAGTTCCAGCTCAGCGATTGGTTTCCAGCAGGGCACAGCCCGTACATCACAGGAGCGTGAGCGGCGGCTTGTTTTGCCTGTATGTGGGAATTGTTTTGATGATGCTTGCTTCGGTTTCTTTGACATAATTTCTCCTTAGTTATTATTTGTTAGCTATATCCAGGGCATTTAGCATTACCAATACCGCAGTTCGAGCATCCAACAAACCATTCTTCGCACAGCGGGAATAAGCAGGATAAGCACAAAAATGATTAGCAGTTTGACCCAAACAGCCGTAAGCAGCATGACAGCTACGTGGAGACACACACTGGCAAGCAGCAATGTGGCAGCTACTCGTAAACAACGGGTGGGTAGAGACGTTGGCGTCGGGCGCATAGCAGCACCTTTCTGTCGTATTGGTAAGGTGATGGCGTAGCTGGATCATTGTTTTTCCTCCAGCCGCTGCTCTGGTACTGGGTAGCCAGGAATAGCAATGTCTGACTCGACCTCGTTACCCCAAATTGACCAATCGGCATTTGATTCGGGTCGCCTACGGGCAAATAACTCTAGGTATGGCCCGGGCGAAATCCGCTCAATAATGGCGAACTGTTCAGCTGGCTTACGGGAATGCTCCTGCACTGGCGCGTTAAACCAGGTCGGCTGGGAGCGATAACGTACCGGTGCTCTACCACGAGTGCAGAACAGTAATTGCTCGGTAGCGTTGCGGAGCTGGTACTGACTCGATAACCCAAGGCGGAACTTAACCCAGGTCAGCGGACTGCGGACAGTAAAACCCCACGCTGCCGCGACTGCGTAGGCGTCAACCAAGAGGGCATTTGTTGTCCAAAGCCACAGGTGAGCATTTGGCGTAGCCAAGGCAGAAACTGGTATAGCCGCAATGCGGTCTAAGCTCATGGTGGCGTAGTGCCGCTCGCCGCTTTGGCCAGGCCATGGCGGGTCAGCCAAAATAGTACAAAAGCGTTGTTCGGCTACAGATTCTGTGTGTATATCGCCATTTTGTTTAGGCATAACACGTCTCCTTATCCTTTGTTACATAGCGCTTTGGCGGGGATTTTTCGCGAATAATATTCATCCCCCTTATCTCCATTACGGCGCATTTATTTCCATACGTAAACCGTCTAGGCAGCAAGACAGGTGAGCGGTAAGACATTGTCAAACGGTGGTTAAATAGCTTGTTTTGGCACTATATTTCGGTGCTGTGGTTTTTGCATCGGCCTGGAACTTGACTCTTTATTTACATCAGTCACAGTCCCGCGCTGCCGCTCATTACTTCCTACCCCTCCGCATCAAACCGATGTTGAGCCTTTTCTAGCCGCACCATCGCCTGTCGAAAGGCTGCTTGGTCAGCTGCAAGGGCTGCATCGAGTTTTGTGGCTTGCTCAGCCAATGTGGTGGTTTGGATCAGTCTCCCTTGGCTATACATGTAGCCATGAGGTTGCAGGAGGTAAGGGCTGTTACGCTGGCAGCGCCACACCGCATATATGGTGCGCATGCGCCGCACCACTTCACGCGTTCCACCAGCTACGTATACGTCGCCCATTACAAGGGTGAAAAGTACAGCCGTACACACCCAGCAAAGAAAAGCGTGGCCAATGTTCGTGTACATGGCGGCCCATATTCCGAGCATAAAGCTAGCTATGCCAGCACAGCCGCCGCATACTATGTTCCTCATAAATCCGCCACCCGCCGGGCTGCGCCACTGGCGTAGGCCGCCACAATCTGGGCGTAGTAACCCGTCCCAGCGGGCGCGGCTTTAGTGCACGCCTCGGCTTGCTGCACCAAAGCCAACGTATTACCAAGTGCCTGAGAGGTGAGCGCAGCCCGAGCCTGTTCACTGGCGGTGGCTAGGTCTGCCTGTGCCGCCAGGTGGCGGTGGTGCGCACGTTCCTCGTAGGTATGCAGCACCGCTTGTACCGTGCGGCCAAAACTGGTGCCCATTATCCCATTGGCATTGGTACGTTCAGGCAGATAGTGCGCCCCTTGTGGTGGGTATGTCATCCCACGCTCCTTTCTGGTTATGCCAGGTAGTCCCTGTTGCCATCCCGGCTAACTCTGACGATATGAGCGCTGTCATGATGATTGGGAAAGATGGAAAAAAGTTGGCATAGTGGGCAAAAATGGAACAACCAGGCACGACAAATCCCCAGGAAGATCTGGGGCAATGCGGTAGTGCATAAAACCAGGTTTTGGAGGGAGCAAAAATGCACCAGCAGCCTCTCAGTAGCGAAGACCTCCTGACCGACCTGATGTATCTACGCAAAGGTGAGGGCATGACTCCCCGTAGACTTTCCCACGCGGGGTTAGTGGACCAAGTACTGCGCAGCTCGGCAGAAGATAGCTACGAACTCAAAAAGCAGCGCTTAGTTTCCGCCATTCAGTCACTGCACGAACCCGACGCCGATATACTGATGGCCGCCTTCGGGCTCGATAGCAGCACAGCTGGGCTTAGCAGCCTCAAGCAGCGCCGAGTCGTCTATGGTCAGCGCATTGGGCGCGGGATAGATACGGTTGCGGCGCGTGAAGCCAAGGCCCTCGAGCAACTACGCTTCCAGCTTTTAACTGGCTGGTACCCAGCCTCTCCCCCAGGTAAACAACTGCCAGAACTACATAACGGTGCCATCCACGAATCCGCTAGCCTCACCACCGTATTTAGTGATGGTTGCTGGCAACAAACTCGGCATCACTACCGGCTGCTGGCACTGTTCGATGAGGTGGACTACTACGCTATTACCAGCCTTTTTCCAGCCCCACCTATGCCACATGGCAACTGGCGCACCACCACTCAGCCCATCGAAGGCGGCTACGAGCACCGCTTCTTCCTGCCCGAGCCACTGCGGCGTGGCCAAAGCTACGACCTAGCGTTTACCCTTGCGCCTAATACACCAGAGGTAGCAGACTATGCCCAACCTCGCTGTATTTGGGAAGAGTCCTTAGCCTTCCACGAGCGCACCCTACAAGCTCGTTTTGAAGCCATCTTTATTGGCGAAAAGCCACAGCAAATCTGGCAATTTTCTGGCCTGACCCACCTGCAGCGCCCCGGGCAACCCACCAACCAAAACCAACTGAACCTTACTACCAGCTCGGCCGTACAAGCACACTTCACCGACCTGTATGGCGGGCTGTTTGTGGGTCTGGCCTGGGAGTGGTGAGGGGTAGACATCCGCAAGATGAACGCTACGGGCAGAATAACAAGTGCACTTCATACAGCATGGACCTGCTACAAACAAAGCATTTTACCCCCGGAATAGGGATGTAACCAGCTGAACTGGCAGCAGCGATAGTAACACCACCAGTGCCGATCCGCCGCACGATCAAAGTGCAACTGCGCAGCGTGCAGCGGTATGATGAAAGCTTCTTCACATTGCTAGCGCATGAAGCAAATTCCCTGCTTAAATGGTGTTGTGTACACAAACAAAACTTAATTACTATGTCTGGTTTTTAGCCTGGTATCGTTGCGTGCATGGTTAACAATCACCGTAAAGAGCTTACCTACAAGGTCAAGGTTCTTTTGGTGTCATGTAATCATAAATTCACTGGCACCATGTTAGCCCGAACAACAACAGAAAACCAGCTGGAATAGCTGGAAGCACTAGAGAGCTAGCCAAGATAGCATATTTGCTGTATAATAAAACCAGACACTAATAACGACATCGAGTCGAGGTTTTATTATGGAGCGACGCAAAAATACAGCGCACACAGAAATTTCACGCAGTGAACGACTATTGCAATACAAAGAAAAGATTGGACAAGCAATAGTCAATATAGTTCTAGGCAAAACTGAAATTGAGGAAGAAGATATGACTCTATTAGAACGTGGCTCAAAGAAAGCCAGTAACGGAGCCGATCAAGACAACACCAGAGATACCGAACGCAACAAAAAAAGGTTCTGGAAATCAGGTGACAAGATCACTGCCTCTACTGCGTTTGACTTTGATCGAGATTACACCATGGAAGAATATAATGAAATCGAGACTGCATTCAGGAACCGTCGCGATATTTTCTTTCCTGACTTCGGCGGCATACTTCGCTGGTAAGCGGACAGTGTATCCACCCTCTTGTCCAGAATTCACCCTGATTGGGGATATTTTTCCAAGAGCTTGCAATTTACATTAATGCCGTCGTCCAAATCGGCAGGAATATTTTATTGGTATAGATATGTAGATGGAAAAACTATAACAATAGAAAGCTAAGATTATAGTGAAAAGAAATCTAAATCATCCTGCAAATTGGGAGCACTACAGCGAGCAAATTTATAGGCTCCGAAACACCCAAGATAAATGGATAATGCGCCAGATATCTACAGTCGACTTCAGCAACACATCAGCCTCATGGGTCGACAAAACGACCTTAGACATAGACTGCGAATTGGTGCGCGAAATGTGTAAAACCAAGGATAAATACTTATACCTACCTGTTGCGCTTCGCCCTAAAAAGCATATGTTTGAATTTGACGCAAAGCTTCCAAGTAATGCTTCCATTAGTTTGGTTGAAAATGAGTTCAGAGATTATTATCTAGAATACGAATTTTTCCATATGTGCAAAGATGCATTTGGGATAAAAAAGGAGGAATTACCCAGCTATACTCTAAACAAGGTACGCAAACTGATCACTTATGGGACACCTGAGCAAAAAACTTACGCTGATGATTTAAGCATAAAAAAATCAAAGATCGGCAAGGAAGCGACGATCTTCGATGAAAAATTTTGGAAGGAAATCGAGAATAACGGTAAGATTAAAAACTTTCTCGAACTAATTACGCATAACTCTATAATAATTTTAAAGATTCCACGCAAGGCAGACTTTTCGATACTTAAAATAGCAGACCTCAACACAGGAATCGACGGTCTCCGTAAATGTTGGCATATCGACATCTTTAATCCAATTGCACAGTTTCCGCTAAAAGGAAAAATAGCAGACGTAACAAAGGTTATTATGCCAGGCGATGTGCGCCTATCACGAGCTGTGATTGTTCATAAGCAAGATGAGAATAATACGGCCAGAGTATCCGAGTTGGATATCAGGGGTGATGGCGCATGGGGTGTCGAAGAATTTAAAAAAGAAATTTCTGGCGAATTTCTCGGGCAGTTTACAATATCTCCAAAAAGATCACAAATGATAACTATAGGGTTGATGCTAACTACAATAGCATTACTTGTATGTTCTGGGTGCATTTGGAAGAGCGTGAAGATCGATATTTTCGATGACAACAGACCATCCACAATTTGGACCATGGCTATTCCAGTGATGGTTTTTATACTTACGCGACTTGCGGTCAAAGATCAATCCTCGTCTTATTTTCACAATATGATCACGCGGAAGTATAGGACATGTTTGATTACTTCCTTTATACTGCTCATATTAGTGTGCTGTTGGGACGACAGAAGCTGGAATAATTGGTCAGGTTTCCAGAGTCTCAATAGTTTTTATCCTATAAAATGGTTCGTAGAACATAACGTTCACCCTGGATGGCTAACTATCGGGCTTACGTTTGCCATCTCCGTTATTTGGTTAGGCTTCTTAGTTTCATACTTCCGTGCCCGTCCGAAAAATTTTAGGAATCTTAGCTACTCTACCTAAGTGTAAGCTTCCAACAGTTATTATCGTCTCACACAGAGGTAAGGTTTTGGGTGCAGTAGTCTATCCCCCGAGTACATAATCGGAAGCAGTGAGATGGTGCACCCATTCATATTTTTGAAGGATCTTTACGCTAACCACCACCAAATAGTTTCGTGCATTGTTCAACGCTGTCAATCCGTATGTACTCTTCAGGAATTTTACCGCTCAATATATCTTCACCCGATGGAACAGGTGTGTTACTATCAGCAATGTAGAGTTTTCCTCGCATAGGTGGCTTATATGTTTTCGGCACACATGTGTCAGTAGTCCAGCACGATTGGTCTGGAAACAGCCTTGCGTCATCTGCAAAGTAATATTCTAAGTAAAGATATAGCGTATTAATTGCAACGACTTGATGCGCTGCCCGGTACGTAACAGTATAGAAATCTTCCTTCAGTTCCTTATTTGGGACCTGAGCTTTACGCTCGGCATCATCATGTAGTAAGAACCCGTAGATCCAGCCGGACGTAATATCCTTATCGCTAGCCACGTATCCCCCTGAGCTGAGCGTATTATCTACTACTTTGGAATATGTGCCTATCTGGAACTGCTCGAGAACTGGCCTCAAAAACTTTTCATGATCCTCGGTGTAACTCTCACCAGCCAGCAGCTTGATGGCCTTAAAAACCTTGGTGAAATAGACAACATCCTGCTGCAAAAAGACCGGTCGGCACACAGCAAGCGCTGCAATCACATCGACAAAGGGCATGAGCCCTTGTTCGCCAAATTCAACACGTACGGGATTATTAGGATCACCCTTGTCTTCAATTATTATGAAGTTCTGTTCATACTCTGTTTGCTCATGCCATGCAGTAAAATTGTCTTTAATGATATTTTCGCTTAAAATCCTCGCCCGCACCACAAACGCATGCAGGCAGCGCTGATTCTTCGCGATTACTTCTGGTTTTATTTCGTTCATGATCCTCTTTCAGACCGGAGCAATCGGCACCTAAGCGCATGGGGTTTGACCCACATCAATGATAGCAGTATGGGTAATTGGTACAATAAAGCCTCCCTGTAAGAGGGAGGCTTTGTGATGGTTGGTCGTCTACACTCCATCAGGGCCACTCGGAGCAGGGCATCAACGCTGCTAAATCGCTCCTGGTTGACGATCTTGACTGAGGGACATTCTCTCTACGGATTACACCTGGCGCGCACAGTTGCTCCATAGCTTACCTCTGGACGCCATTCATCCAGATTCCAAGTTTCCTTTTCGCGGTCCGCAATACCCACAAATTGCTGATGGCACACCCATTGATTTCTCATGCCAACCCTATTTGTCTTAATTCCCCTGCCAACGTTGCCATATTTCTCGCGTATCTCACTCCATCCAAACAGGCCTAACTGATAGGTATAGTCTGGCGCGAGTATCGTATTCCATGCTTCTGAGCGCGCCCAATAAGTAGGGGTAACATATAATGTCCACCCATCTTCAGTATTCTTCCACTCAGCTGATTTAGTCAAGTCAGGACCGAAGTATGGATCAGCCACAACTGGATACTGCACGCCCTGTTGCTTATGATCGACTTTCTGCACCAGCGCACCATCACGGATCTCATAGCTGGTTGAGATTTCTTTACCATTAGCATCTTTGGCCCAAGCTTCAGCAAATATACCAAGGAGCTTGCTTTCCTTATCTACAATGATAATTGGATCAGCACCAGCGTTGGTGTTGGTATTGGTAGCCGCTCCCTGGCTCCCTTTAGAAACCGCGTCTGCAGCTGCTTTAGCATTCTGGACATCTTCAGCAGACAGTTGGTATTCAGATAGCCTCATGGCTTTCGCACCATCCGGAAGCTTGAGCTGATGAACGTATTCTGTGGCAGCTTCAGCTGATTTGATCACCGTACTGATACGTACACCTTCTTGGGTTGCCTGGACAGTTTTGGCGACGTTATCGCCGCTATAGACCACTGAGCCATCGGCTGCGAGCTGGCCTGCTTGCAGCTTCCCATCACTAATACCAACTGTGAAGGAGCTGTTTATATTGGATGATGATCTAGACACAGCAACTCCTCCGGTAGGATTCTGAGGAATTTTGACGGTTGCACTACCGAGTTTGGCCTCGAAGTCTGATCCTGATTTTGTGCTGGCAACTTCGTTATCTGAACCCGGTTGACCAGCCGATGCTTTATCAACAGCTGTTGCTATTTCTTCAACATTGCCTTGCGTCTCCTGAGCATTCACTTGCAAAGGAGCAAGTAGTCCCATACAGAGAGCACTACTCACCGCAACACTACTCACGAATTTGTGCACTTTATGTGTCATCTTTGCTATCTCCTTAATTTGACATGATGACGTACAAGTTCCACCCTTTCACTTAAGAAAGCATCTACACAAGAGGGGCTCTGTAGTGCCAGAAGAAAAATCTAGACAGCAATGCACACTAATGCTATCCTTAATCATTTGAGATATAATGAAAATCATATATGCTATACATGATAAATAAAGCAATTCCGCTGTGGAAAGCCTTTGCATGCGCAGCGCGTTCTACAAATCCGTTAATTTGATACACCCTTGACGGTTAAAGCTATGACCCGCTTTCGCTACGTAACGGATATCTGAGATTGAAGTTCATTGATGCATCTAGAGAGGTGGAAGTGACGATTGGGACATCTGTGTGATATCTATCGCGGTATGATGGTTTTATGACGCAAGGGCTGCTACATAGTCGTTAGTAAATGATCTGACTCCGACACCTATCTTCGAACCTTGCTTCCCTTTGCCTCATGTGACAAACCGATAGGGCAGGCTTCCGGTACGCCGAACACTCGACAAGGCCTCAGGAGGATTTAAGCAGTCTTTTCACAAGCAACGAGCATGCGATCAATCAAACTGATCTAATATCTTTTGACTGCTCAACCCATTTATGTGCCTAATCAGCACCTTTTCGCGGCAAACTTGCCTTATTTCGCCGTAAGAGCAAATGACTCAGGTCATCACCTATTGTGGTTCGGATTGATTCTCACTTCTAGCCTACTTTTTGCATAGCTATTTGCGTGAAAACCCAAAGACAATGAGCCACCAGAACAGACGAGCGACGAGGATGTAGATAGGTAGAATATAGCGACCAACTACACCTGCTCATTAGTATCGCCCACATCCTTTCCGGGAGGGACAGACATAGTTACTGTAAACAAGGCGACTGCTCCAAGCAGTAGTGCATTCAAAAAAAGATCCAGATAAACGCCGGATCGAACTTTACAAGATATCGGAACAAGCAGTAGAGTGTCACAGCCACTAACCGCTTGACCCAGCGACTAAGCTGTCGCCAAAAGCCAACGTCAATAACCACTTCCTCATCATTGAGAGTGAAGCGAAATTCCTTTGCTTTCTTTTTAGACACGGTTACTCCTTATTCATATCAGCGGTTTGTCGTTTTTTGCTATTTAAAGGTGTAGAACACACCTCTTGAGCCAGAAGTCTCTCTAGCGCGAGAAGCGTGTTACTACTGGCTACAAATTCTGCATGGTGCCAGACAGACTAGGCATCAAGCAGTTGCGCACTGACCACCCCACCAGGCCAATAGCCCTGCCATAGCCCAGGCATTACGGCGGATTCCTTGCTTGGCAAGATGCTTAACAATTCGCTTTGCTGCTTCGAAATAATTTTTTTCACCAATCAAAGCAGTTACTCCGTTAATGGTGAAAGCACCCTTGATATTGACGAACGCTTTATCGCGCACACAAGTAACGAAGTCCTCGTTGTTTGCTCCCCATCGATCTGCACGACTTGGGTCACCTTGCCCAAGCGGCTGATTTGGGTCGAGGCCTAGTTCTGTTGCCGCCTCCTTCATGCCTTCTTCGCCGAAGTTTTCCTTCATGATGCGTTCAGCATCTTCCCTGGTAGGTGCGTTGTCAATTTCCTCAATGACCTTTGCCAATTTCTCAGCCTGTTGGTCCGCATGAGTCTTGTTCCTTTCCTTCGTGGCGAACACAGTAAACATGCAAGCTATGAGCATGTTGCCCACGACCGTAACAGCCTTCATGAACAGCGTACAGGAAACACAAACACCTTTTAATGATTAGCTAATCCGAAACCCCTGAGATAGGGGAAATAACAGATGCTGAACAGCGTACTGCTATAACTTGAATTTGAGAAGAAATAGCGTCACAAACAGGGAAAATAAAAGAAAAACGCCGAGCAATTATTCACGTATACACATATGCAATGTGTTAGCAGTCCAGTGGGGTTACGAGCCTACTGGCAGCCCCTCATCCTCGCAGCATCTCCAGCACATTAATCCCTAAAGTGTCGGCAATACGCTCCACGCTCCTGAGCGTGAGGTTGCGTTCACCGCGTTCCAAACCACCCATGTAGGTGCGGTGCACACCAACCACATCAGCGAAGGCTTCTTGACTCAGTCCCATCCCAAGACGGTAACGGCGTAAGTACGCACCAACCGCCTTCTGGAGATCGCCTTCCGTCATGCCATCTAGCCTGGTGAAATGCTACTGGAAAGTCTACATACTTATGAGTAGCATTAGAAGGTGAGGCGAGTGCGCTACATGTGCGCGCCTCAAGCGCCACGTCGGGTTTAACCTAAGCCGCCAGCCCTACGCTCGTGACCGCAGGACTGTGCCGACGGGTTGAGCCTGGCGTGGTTAGAGAAAGTGCGATAGGTAATGCAGTAGAACATGCCTGGAGGCAACCCACACAAATTTTGCGCTAAATCGTCACATGTTGAAATCAACCCCAACCCAGGGCCAGAGGTGCTTGATTGCAACCCTGACTTCATATCTGCTATGCTCACTATGCAAGGCACGCACTGTGCCGTTGCCCCAACACCCCGCGCGCCAGTTCACCCAACCCTAAGAATGGTGTGCGGGGTGTTTTGCTTGAGTGCGCCTCTGTAGCCCAGCTTTTAATAGCAATAGAAATATAACTCTACATTTTATTGCTCCCAAACATATTCATAGCCCACCTCGACAGGCTTGCAGTGCCCACTCGGCAGACATCACGCACTGCATATCTTCTCACCAGCTACAATAGCCTTTACGTACGACTATTCCTTCGTTGTGCAACTACTACGCCACCGGGGGGTAGTGTGATACCTTGCGATTCACTTGCATATGCGGCGTACATATAGACGCCTTGACGGGCAACAAGGAGTAAAAACACCTTCTGAAATGCACTTTTCATGCAGAAGATCACAGCATCCAGAAATTCCTTACCACTGACCAACACGTGAATTCCACAGTCGGACACCACCCCTCTACCCCCGCCGCCACCAGGCATTTTGCCCTACACGGTACCCACACGTAAAATGGTGGCATGCTTTTCTAGACAATCTCTAGATTATCTTTATTTATGCATATGATATACGGCAATAACAAAATCAATTTTGCTATTGACTAATTTGCTACATTACGCCATAATGTAGTCTATCATGGAATATGTAAGGAGCGAGAATCTAGGATCTTCGACAAACCATCATATAAAACCTACTAGTTATACTGATTATCTGAATTGGTATAACGAAGAAGAACCGGTGGAGACACCACTGGAAGAACAACACCCACATCGTACATTGACTGTCCAGAAAATGGGAGTAAAGGCGTACGAGGCAGCTAGATTAGCTAGCTGCATTGAAGCCCAGAAAGAGGCCCCGAGCATGAGTCTTGAAGAATTTAAGAAGCAACTTGCAGAAGCTCGCAAGGTTGAAGAGCGTGTGAAAAACAATATACGCGAAACCAAAAGACGTGAACAAGCATATGCACGAAATCGGCGCACATCTCCGTTCTTAGGGGCCATTATCACCAATGCAGCAATTGCGTAGGTGATACAGTTTAGTCGCACAACAGTGTTCATATATAGTTTTTTATCCAGCATTCACCGGTAGCGCACAGCTACCGGTTATTTTTATTTCTATAGCAAAACAATTGATATGACTAATTTAGAATTACCCCGCCCACAAAAATGCGCACTATACCACGACCTATGGACTAACCGCAGCTGGGTTCACCGCAGAATCGATGAAATATCCTTTACTGAACGTGGCATGATGCAGGTTAAGTCGACTTTTGACTTAGATATTACACATCTAAAGGAGAAGATCGGTAGTCTGCCAGAAGAACTACGTAAAGGTGATCAGATTGCACTCCCGTTGATGGCCTTACCACGTACATTGCTACTTGATATCGACGTGATGCTGGATGGGAAAGCACAGTCGTTTGCAAGTACAGAGACGAGCGCCGACATCACTCGCTGCATTTACCTTCAAGAATATTATAACAAGTATCTTCCTCGGATCAATTTTTTGCGACATGGGTGGCCGCCTAAAATGGTTGCTGAAATAGGTTTTGTTTCGAATCTCCTATATCAAGCAATTAGAAATGGTGATAGCAAGTACATTGAAGAAAAACAAGCAAGTATCTCTGATGAATACGCGCAGTATCAAAAAGAAATAGAAAAAATAGAAAATTCATCAAAAACAGAAGGAACCGAAAAAAAGATTGACAATATACTTTCTGAAAATTTCGCAGAATCTAAAGCTACAGGTTTAATTTTAGATAAAATAACATCTCCTCACGAACAGTTGGACACGGATTTAGAAGCTTACCAATGGTTTCGATGGTCGCGTTTCACTGAAGATGACTACATTGCTGTCGCCTTAGTCGATCTTCCTAGTGATAGGAAGCGAGCAAAGTTAACATTTGTGACTAAAACAAGCCCAGACTACTCAGATTCACCAAGCATACTACCAATTCGTTTTTCACCCCGTCGCTTTATAAGCCCTTCGCTACTGGGGTCCGGAATCGAAAAACGCTATCACTTTAGGGTAAACGCGCCAGACGGCCATTATATTTCGTCCATAAATCTCACTGATGTACGAGACAATAATAATGAGGTGTTTTTCAAACCGAATATACCTCCCAAAAATTCGTCTCGCGAAGAGGAAAAAGAAGTCAAATCCATTGCATGCGAGACCGCCGATGGGGCCAATCTCACCTTTCTTGAAATAAAGGATAACACACCTCAAGGGAAAGGAAATATTTTTGGTTATACGCTAAGTATAGGAGTTGAGCCATTCCCTCAGACTTTTATATTTCGCGCTTTAGTTAGTATATTTTTCTTGCTATTCTACATGTTATTTGCAAGATTTGCGGTATTTGAATCTGGCAGAGTAATACCATTTAGTATAGCTGCTCTTGGTTTTCTTGCCTCTTCTCCGTTATGGTTCAGAATTGGTAGCGAAGATGCTTTCACTCATCGTACTTTAAGACGCGGGCGCACGATACTTGGGTGGTTGTCTGCTGCTGCTTTTTTAGCATCATTTGGAGTTCAGTTAATTAATTCAAAAGCGATAGCTAGCGGCACCCCAAAGGGACATGGCGATAGCTGTATTGCTTTACTTAATGACCATATGCTCGTTAATAGGATAGTAAACGCTCAGTTTATTTGCGAGAGATATTCTCGCCTCTTTAAAGCTTATCCCGATCCTAAAGAAAGTAAAAGTAAATTACTAGAGACGCTCATTAATCATAGCTGGGAATTAGTCTTTACACTCTGCATTCTTTATGTACTTGGTATATGTTGGTTTTTCGCGCGTACATATTTTCAGAAAAGTAGTTTTATCGGCCTTCTATCCACGCTTAAAGTCACTTCTTCAGATAGATCGTGCCGACAGGTGTATTTGACGTTACTATCATATGCTAGAAGAGTGCTAACATTTGTACTGGTTATGTCACTTTTCTTTGCTGTTATATATAGTATTTTCCTGGCTTTTCGAAGTCTATCTGAACTAATTAACGATGTTTTCAAATCGCTATTTAACAGTGGTAAGGATTATTATTCTTGCACATGGGCACTAATAGGCATTATACTCCTTTTTTACCTTGGACACCATTTACTTGACCCGGATTTATGGAATGCCGTAAGTAATTTAATAAAAAGAGGTTGGCGTAAACTTCCTCCTCTTGCAAAGAATATTTTTCAAAGTTAAGCTTCCATGATTGGCTGGTTCCTTTTATAATATTGATACTAATTTTAGCGATGTTTATATGGTGGTCATTCATTTTTTATATTAATAAAGCACATCAAGTTTTTTTGGGGGGCGTTTTTCAACTTCAACAACAACCACGCGCTGAGGAGTACCTAATGGTTATGCGGTTTTGGGATCATCCGCTGTACAGTATACCCTACACTTTTCAAACGCATAAACTCCCCATACAAGTCACTCACCAGTTCGTTGGTGTGGTTACCAAGAGCATGGGTAATAGGCTAACGTAAGAGACGGCTAGGAGGGTAGTTTTTAGACAGAGATAAGTTCAGCGAGAAGAAGTGTTGTTATTGGACGCTACATTGTTGATGTCAGTCTTTTTATAGTAAATTTTGAAAGAAAGATATATACCATAGCCTTACGCGATGTTGTTGCTTTGTCACGACGAGACATATATGAAGGATTATGCCATGTATCTTGCGAGTGACCCACTTCATTCGCGAGTAGTGGAAGCCAGCGTCGATTTTTACGTTATAATAAGCGTCACCTGAATCGTAGGGTGCTCCTTAGCCGCTCAAATATGTTAATAAAGATATGGGAACACAATGTATCTCACGCGAGTCAAAGTCGAGAATCACAGCCGCCTCCAGGATCTGGAGTTAGAAGTTCGGCAGCATATGGTGCTCATCGGCCCAAATGACGCTGGAAAGTCGTCACTATTGCGCTGCCTTGATTTGTTGCTTGGATCCAGTACAGGGCAGCTATATAACCAAATCACGCTTGAGGATCTTCGCAAACCAGATCAGCCTTTTGTTGTTGAAGCTGACCTTTGCGGCTTCTCCGATACCGAACAAGCGCTGTTTCCCGATGAGATCACGGTCGACCCAAGCGGCGAGAAAGAGCAGACGCTCACCATCCGCCTTGAAGCCAGCTTCGACAACAATGAGACGCTTTCGATAGCGCGCACTGTGCCGAATAAAAACATCGGACGACAGATTTCGCGTGAGCAACTCCGTACCATCGGGTGGACACTGCTCAATGCCAATGACCGTGCTCGCAATATGAATGACGACCGACGCTCACTGTTGGATGATGTCCTAGCTAGCGTGGAACTCGGCAATGAGCAAGCCACTTTTGATGAACTGATCGAGGCAATTGGCAGCCAACTCCAAAATTCAGTTGTCCTTTCTAAGCTCCGCAGTGCAATGTCTGATCAGCTCAGCGCGGCGTTACCAGAGAGGGTCGCACAAGATGACCTGACTTTTGTTCCTGGCGCTGCTGCGGACAACAATGTGCTGAACGGTGTACGGCTTGAGGTTAATGGCAAGTCGATTAGCGAGCAGTCTGATGGCAAGCGTGCTATCTATGCGATTGCGTTGTACGACCTGATTTCGAATAGCGCGAACATCGTTGCTATAGATGAACCTGAGATTCACCTCCATCCCAGCAGCCAGCGCAGTCTGGCGCGCTTACTGAAGGATGGGAGGAACCAGAAGATCATCGCAACACACTCACCTGATATTGTGAGTGCTTTTGATCCTGAGCTGATTGTATCTGTACGAGAGGACGGCGAAGTTGTTCAACCCAACACTGGAATTCTTGATAAGGATCAACGTGCAATTCTCCGATGGTGGGTGCGTAATAAACTTGAGCCTTTGACGGCGCGTCATGTCGTGGCTGTCGAAGGGATAGCCGATCGAATCATTCTTGAACGAGTTGCTGAACTGACTGGTAACGATATTGATCGTCTTGGAATTAGCGTCATTGAAGCTGATGGCGCTGGTGACATGAAAGTAATCTGGAAACTATTTGGAGATAGCGGGTTTAGGGTTCCACTCTCATTGCTGATAGATCGAGATGCTGTTGATAAAACCGCGAATAGCCTTGGTATACAGGAACACGAGTTTGGTAAGAACTCTATCTGGATCTCCGAACAAGATCTCGAAGAAGAATATGTAAAAGCGCTTGACGAGAGTTATCTGTGGGCAACTATGCAACGTAGTGGCGCATTCAGTAGAAACGAACTTAACAACGTAAAGCACAGTGGCGGAAATGGTTCTCCAACCAAAGATGATATTGCAACGTTTTTGCGCAGCAAGAGTAAATATAAGACTCAGGGTGCGATAATGGTTGCAGGTTTGCTTGATGAGTCATCTGCATCAAAAATAAAAAGCATTATGGATTTGCTCAACGATATCAAGAGTGCCTGAAATGTTAGACATAACGCCAAAACAAGCGCAAGTCCGAGATCACCAAGGGCTTTCGCTCCTCATCATTGCGCCCGCCGGATGTGGCAAGACCGAGACCTTGGCATTGCGTGTGAAGGGGCTGCTCTCCCGACAGGTTGTCAAAGCACCACAGCGCATTCTAGTAACGACGTTCACCAATCGTGCGCGTGACAACATGCATGACCGTCTGCGTCACTATCTCACACCGCGTGAGATGCGTGAAGCGGTCACTGTGTGCAACTTCCATGGGCTTTCTGCCAGAATCATCCAAGCTCATGGCAACGTTATTGGCCTTGACCCAACGGTACTGACGATGCCGCAGAGTGATTGGGTTGGCGAGCGTTGTCGTGAGCGAGGCCTTGGCGGGAAAATGATCAACGACGTCCAGAGTAAGATCAGTTCGGCAAAACGCCAAGGGCTGACCGATGAACAAGTATTATTGGAACTTGAGCGTTCCGGCAATCAAAACGCGCTGGCGATCGAAAAACTGCGCCAAGACGAAGGCTGCTTGACCTATGATGATCTGCCGCGGTTAGCAGAGTTGATCCTCGCCAACGATGAGGTAGTGGCACTCTACCAGCGGCACTTCGGGGCCATTATTGTCGACGAGTTCCAAGACCTAACGCCGCAGCAACTGCGGATTGTGCAGCGCATTAGCTATAAGAAGACCACCTATGCGGGCGACCTAGCTCAAGGCATCTACGCCTTTGCCGGCGCTCAGCCTGAGTATGTCAAAAAAGAACTAGAAACCGAATGCTCCGAAACCATCGAGTTTGCTGAGTCATTCCGCTCATCGCCAGCTGTACTAACTGCAGTGAATTCGCTCAACAATCTGACTGGTGGGCAGGTGCTGACGGCAGCCAACCCAGACTCTTGGCCAAGCGGTGGCCTGGCAGGAATCTTGCGTTTTAACAATGCGCACGAAGAAGCTCGTTATATCACACAACTTTGTCGAGGTATTTTGTCTCACGAACGGGCTCCTCGGCAACGAATCGGCATTTCTGCACGCATTAAGCGGCGACGGCAGTTTGTCGATGAAGCGTTCACGGGCAGTGGTCTCCCTTACTGTATCTGGGACAACGGTGTGCTTGATAAGTCCGTGGCGCAAAAGATTCAAAGCATGTTGAGAGGGATCTCGCTGTCCGAGTTCCACAGTGCAGATGATCAGCTGGCGTTCCTTCGACAAGCCGTTTCTTTTGACAATGAGCAAGATCCCGATGAGCGAACCGCACTCTCGAGTGCGGTTGACTGGTGCTTGGATCTCTTGCAGAAGGATCTAAATCCAGATACTATCCAGAGGCGCATTCAAATTGGTGACAATGATTCACTCATCACTCGCGCTGGAGTACATCTGCTTACTGGTCACGCTGGCAAAGGCCAACAGTTTGATTGGATGGTCGTCGTTGGTCTTGAGGAAGACTACTTACCCAGCTACCAGGCGATACAAGCCGGAGACAATTCTGCCATGATGGATGAGGAAGCGCGGACACTTGCTGTCATGCTCTCTAGGGCACGGCATGGGGTGCTCGTGACTTCGAGTTCTGTTGTACCTGGTGATTTCATTCCAAACAAACGACAGTCGCGATTTTTGACCAACTTACTTCCGGCTGTAACAAGTGATCGTCAACAGATCCATGACTGGCTCGCAGAAGCCGATTGGAAAGCTATCGCTGCAAAATGATTAGTCAAGGCAGGCGCTTAGTTTAGAACCTTCAGCTGCACTTACTTCTACCTGGCTGCTTTATAGATGCACATGAACTATTCACTTCAATTTCAATTCATGCCATAATGGTTGTATAACCAGCGTAATTAGTAGTCTATGAACGAATCCAAAAACTCCATCATTATTTACCAACCACATGCCGATCGGCCCGCCATCGATGTTCGTCTGGAAAGTGAGACGGTGTGGTTGAGCCAGCGGCAGATGGCCGAGCTATTCGATGTAGATGTGCGTACCATCAGCGAGCACCTGTCTAATGTATTTTCTAGCGGTGAGCTGGAGAAAGAGGCAACTATCCGGAAATTCCGGATAGTTCGACGCGAAGGTACGCGCAATGTAACGCGAAGTGTTGAGCACTACAACCTTGATGCCATTATCTCCGTGGGCTACCGGGTCAAATCAGCCACGGCCACGCAGTTCCGTATCTGGGCCACCAAGCGCCTGCGCGAATACCTGGTGCAGGGG